>ERZ1023458.80-NODE-80-length-30774-cov-19.033367_pt1 | contig 30774 bp, 26 predicted proteins | sample MGYA00380527_ERZ1023458 | MGnify/ENA primary metagenome ERZ1023458 (study PRJEB33173, sample SAMEA4830409) | metagenome | study: EMG produced TPA metagenomics assembly of the PRJEB25223 data set...
CCATAAATGTGCCTGTGGCTTTGTTAAAGATGACTTTATAGATGTGGTTCATGGCGAACTCCTAACTCCTAAATGGGCATTAAATGGGCATCTGTCTGTATCTATGTACATATGTATTTACGCATGTATGACATAAAACATGCAAGAATCATGCCTGTTTGGGATGTTTATCCACAAAAGCGGATTAAAAATAAGGGGGGGGGGGGGGGATTGGGGCAAGTGGTGAGTATTTATTAACAAAAATTAACAAAAATACTCATCTGATGGCTCAATTTTGCGGATAATGTTCAGAACAGAACAGAACAGAACAGAACAGAACAGAACAGAACAGAACAGAACAGAACAGAACACTGACAAATTTTGTTCGCTGTGACAAATTTTGTCCACATGGCGACAGCCACGCCCAAAGTCGCCTTTGTCTCACATTTGCCACATTTACAAATACCATTTGCCCCACCTGCATCATCGTTATATAATGACGCTTTACACGCTGATCTTTATTTTAGGACAACCATGACCGACACACACGACCACCCTGCCAAAAGCGACCAGAGCGACCAAAATGACGCCATTACCGCCTTTTTTGATGACCATCCCAGTCCTACCATTGGTGATGACTTTAAGGCGGGATTTGTGGCAATCATCGGACGTCCCAACGTGGGTAAATCCACGCTCATGAACCATCTATTGGGTCAAAAGCTGTCCATCACGAGCCGTAAACCACAGACCACACGCCATCGCATTCATGGCATCTTAACCGATGATGCCCATCAGATGGTGTTTGTGGACACCCCGGGCATTCATGCCAAACAGGTCAAGGCGATGAACGAGCGGATGAATAAAACCGCCGTATCCGCTTTGTCAGATGTGGATGTGGTGCTGTTTGTGGTGGATGGCATGCAGTGGCGAGAAGATGACTTGTTTACCCTCCAAAAGCTCAGTGCAACCGATCTGCCTGTGGTGCTTGTCATCAATAAGTCCGATACCATCAAGGACAAATCCCAGCTTCTGCCACGGATGGGCGAGTACCAAGAGAGCTTTGACTTTGCCGATATCGTGCCTGTCTCTGCCTTGCGTGGGCATAACTTAGACAGACTTGTGGCGGTGGTAACACGATTTTTACCAACTCGTCCGCCCATTTTTGACCCCGAGCAAATCACTGATCGCAGTGAGCGGTTTTTGGCAAGCGAGATCATTCGTGAGAAAATCATGCGAATATCTGGCGATGAGGTGCCTTATGATTTGACCGTACAGATTGATGCCTTTAAAGACGAACCCGCCCACAAAGACCCCGAGACGGGCAAATGGCGACGTGCGGTAACGTTCATTGATGCGACCATTTTTGTGGCAAGAGCAGGACAAAAAACCATCGTCATCGGCGATAAAGGGGCACGCATCAAACAAGTGGGCATAGAGGCCCGTCAAGACATGGAAAAGCTCTTTGACAAAAAAATCATGCTCACCTTATGGGTAAAAGTCAAAAAGGGGTGGAGCGACGACGAACGTGCGTTAAGCAGTTTGGGCTATTGACCGATGGTTGTGATGGTTATGCTTGGCACATAAACGCCCATCACATCAAAAAGCTCTGATACAAGGCGTCTTGTCAGCATCAAGGCGTCTTAGAGTCAGAGCCATCAGCCACAGGCACATCTAGACGCAACTGGTCACGAGCTTCTTGTTGGGCGTGATAACCCAGTGCCAGACTGGTACAAAAAAATATGGTGGCAAGTATTGCTGTGGTGCGTGTCAAAAAGTTTGCCGAACCTGCCGCCCCAAATACCGTACCTGCCGCCCCAGAACCAAAACTTGCCCCTGCATCTGCCCCCTTGCCGTGCTGGATGAGAATGAGTCCTGATAGGGCGATGGCAACGATGATATGAATGGCTAGGATAAATGTAAACATGCTTGCTCTCGTTATTTTGATGGGTTGGATGGATTGGCAAATGCGTCAATGATGGCGTTAAAATGTTCACTTTTCAAGGAAGCACCGCCAACCAACACCCCATCTATGAGCTCTGATTTGGCAAATTGGGGGGCGTTTTTGTCATTGACACTGCCTCCGTAGAGTATGGGGGCGGTCATGCCAAATGCACTCAATTCATCTTTGATAAAACGGTGTGTTTTTTCAATGTCATCTGGTGTTGGGGTAAGACCTGTGCCGATTGCCCAAACAGGCTCGTAGGCGATGATAAATTTGGCGATGTCGGTGCTGTCTGTGCGTGTGGATGACTGTGCAAATGACTCTAATACGGTCAATTGGTTTTTTAATGTCCCAAAAGTCTCACCACGCTCATGTTCATCTTGACTCTCGCCGATGCAATAGATGACCGATAAGCCACACGTCAAAGCGTGATTGATTTTGGCAGATAATATCTCTTCTGTCTCGCCATGATGCTGACGGCGTTCAGAATGTCCTATCAGCGTAAAGCCTGCCCCCATCTTCGCCACTTGACAAGCGGACACATCACCTGTAAACGCTCCTATGTCTGCTGTCTTGTGAGTGATATCTTGTACACCCAGTATGATGCCGTCTGCCAATGCGTTTTTGACGGCGGACAAATGCACCAACGCTGGCACAACCCCCACAGTACAGCCTTGGTCTTTGCTGTTATTTAGGCTTGTGGCAAGGGCGATGGCATCCGACAGTGTGGCAGGGTTTAATTTCCAGTTGCCGATGACGTATTTTTGACTCATGGGGTTATCCTGTTGATTGGCTGATTGTCATTATCAGTAAGTGGCGTATTATAACAAACATTCCCCAAAAAATCAGCAAGCAAATGATGGGCGATATCGCAAATGGTGTCTGTCCGATGATGCCAAAACTTCATCCTTTGAGTACAATTTTATGTCAAAAGCACAGCAAATTTTGTATTTTTGGAGTAAAATAAGCAAAAATACCTGCAATTTTCACGCCAACTTTTCATGTTGGCAATGATTTGGAAAAATATTATGTCTGCTCCTAATTTTGGTGGTTTGGCACACATTTTGGTGTCAAATGAACTGGTCGCCCCTGATGCCATGACCAAGGCACTGACCGAAGCCCAACAGCAAAATATGGCGATTGTGCCGTATTTGGTACAAAACAAAGTTGCCCCTGCCAATAAGATTGCCAAATTGCTTGCTCATGAGTTTGGTGACCCATTATTTGACCTAAATGCACTCTCTGCCGATGCGGTCAATAAAGACCTGGTAGATGAGAAAATCATCAATCAGTATGGGGCGTTACCACTATTTAGGCGAGGTAACAGACTTTTTGTGGGCTTGTCTGACCCTACACGTTTAGATGCCATTGATGCCATTTCATTTAATGCTAAGCTGACCGTTGAGACCGTCGTCGTCGAAGAAGATAAGCTTAAAAAGATGATTGAAAATGTCTACTCAGGCGGCACGGGTTTGGGTGATTTGGGCGATGTGGATTTGTCGGGTGATGTGGAGGGTGGCACAGATGATGATGAGGGGACAGATGTCAATGCTGGCGGCGGTGAGGATGCCCCTGTGGTCAAGTTCGTCAATAAAATGCTCATAGATGCCATTCGCATGGGGGCATCGGATTTGCATTTTGAGCCGTATGAGAAATCCTATCGTGTGCGTTTTCGTGTGGATGGTGTGTTACAGGTCATCAGTCGTCCGCCCACTCAGCTGGCAGGCAAAATCGCCGCACGCTTAAAAGTCATGTCGCAAATGGACATCTCCGAACGCAGAGCCCCCCAAGATGGTCGTATCAAGCTAAAAATCTCCAAAACCAAAGCCATTGATTTTCGTGTGAACTCATGTCCGACACTCTTTGGCGAGAAACTTGTATTGCGTATTCTTGACCCATCATCTGCCATGCTCGGTATTGATGCGTTGGGTTATGAGCCTGACCAAAAAGAGCTGTTCTTAGAAGCCCTAGAAAAACCACAAGGCATGCTCCTAATCACAGGCCCAACAGGTTCAGGTAAAACCGTCTCGCTCTACACAGGTCTAAATATCCTAAACACGCCTGAGACCAACATATCCACCGCCGAAGACCCTGTGGAGATTAACTTAGAGGGGATTAATCAGGTAAACGTAAACCCAAAAGTCGGCTTGACCTTTGCTTCTGCTCTAAAAGCCTTCCTACGTCAAGACCCTGACATCGTCATGGTCGGTGAGATTCGTGACTTGGAAACCGCTGAGATTGCCATTAAAGCTGCCCAAACTGGTCATATGGTGTTATCCACCCTACATACCAACTCCGCTCCTGAGACCTTAACTCGTCTTAGAAACATGGGCGTGGCATCTTTTAATATTGCCACATCGGTGAATCTGGTCATCGCCCAACGTCTGGCACGTCGCTTGTGTAAGTCATGCAAAAGACCGACCAATGTCCCCAAGCAGAGTCTGTTAGAAATGGGCTTTACCGAAGAAGACCTTGCCAACCCTGACAATGTCATCTATGAACCTGTGGGCTGTTCTGAATGTCGTGAGGGCTATAAAGGGCGTGTGGGCATCTATGAGGTGATGAAAATCCATCCGAGCATTTCACGGATCATCATGGAAGATGGTAACGCCATCCAAATCAAAGACGAAGCGATAAAACACGGCTTTCGTGATTTGAGACGTTCTGGCATCATGAAAGTCTTACAAGGCACAACAAGTATCCAAGAGATGTATCGGGTAACCTCTGAATAGCCTTGTTGATAAAAGCCCTTGAACACAAACAAGGGCTTTTTGTTGATTAAAAATTGCTAAAAATAAGGACAGTCAGCCTTTATTCAATCTTTACTTTTGCCAGCATTTACCAGCCTTTGACCACACCGTCTTTAAATTGGTTTTTAGCCTCGGTCTCTACTTCATCAGACTGATAGGCTTGAACGAAGTTTTTGATGGTCTCTGAGTCTTTGTTGTCAGCACGAGCAACGATGAGATTGACATAAGGCGAGTCTTTGTTCTCTACAAATACGCCGTCATTGGCAGTTAGCCCCACCTGAGCTGCATAAGTGTTGTTTACCACCGCCAAATCAACATCATCTAAGGCACGAGCAGCAACAGAGGTGTCTACCTCTTTGATTTGAAGGTTTTTGGGGTTTTCTATGATATCAAGCGAGGTAGAAAATAGGTTGGTGTTGTCTTTTAGCTTGATGAGTCCTTGTTTTTCAAGCAAAATTAACGCACGAGCCAAATTTGAAGGGTCATTTGGCACCGCCACCATCGCCCCATCGCTAAGCTCATCTGTGCTTTTGATTTTTTTGGAATAGCCTGCCAGTGGATACACAAAGGTATTGCCTACGATGACCAGATTGTCCAGTTTTTTCTCTTGACTGTCTTTGTCAAGATAGGGCTTATGTTGCATGGCGTTGGCATCCAAATCGCACTTGGATACGGCGGTATTGGGCAGGGCATAGTCGTTGAACTCAACGTATTCTACCACAAGGCCGTACTTTTCTTGGGCGACTTTGGCGGCCACTTCGGCAACTTTATGTTCAGGGCCACTCATGACGCCTACCTTGATTGTGTTAGGGCCGCCAGCAGGGCAAGCACTTGACGTTGTCTGTGTTGTCGCTGTCTGTGTCGTTTGAGCGGTGGTGTCGGTTTGGGTAGGTTTGTCGCCACCACACCCAACCAAGGCAATGCCTGATGCTAAGGCACACAGACCAAAAAAATTGTTTACTCTCATAAGGATTCTCTATTAAAAAGGGATTAGATATTAAAACAAAAAACCCACCAAACTTCAATATGAATGTTGGCTGATTGATTGCACTATGCTTATGCCATTTTGGCATATCATTCATTTTGGTGTGTCATCTTCGGTCATAATGCAAAGCAAGCATGTCTCCTATCTTTTGACATATCATGACAATCGCCACGATGATGATGGTTGCCATCCATTTGACATAGACCATGCCACGATGTTCACCATAGCTGATGGCAAGGTTACCCAGACCACCCCCACCAACCACCCCTGCCATCGCTGAGTAACCGATAAGCGATACCAAGGTGAGTGTGATGGCGTTGATGAGTATTGGCAGACTCTCTGGAAGATAGTATTTGCTGATGATTTGCCAGTTGGTTGCCCCCATGGCGTGAGCCGATTCGGTCAAGCCTGTGGGAATCTCCGCCAAGGCATTGGCACTAAGCCTTGCCATAAAAGGAATGGCAGTCATGGCAAGCGGAACGATGGCAGCGGTTGTCCCCAATGTCGTCCCTACAATCAGACGAGTAAAGGGCAGTAAAATGATGAGTAAGATGATGAACGGTACCGATCTTCCCACATTGATGAGGGCATCTAATATGGCAAATAATGAGCTGTTCGCCAAAATCCGCCCCTTACCTGTCAAAAATGCCAAAAACCCAAGAGGCAAGCCCACCAGCACCGATATGGCGGTAGAAGCCAGTCCCATGTAGACCGTCTCATACGTGGATTTGTAGACCATTTGCCACATTTGTGGGGTCAGCTCATTCATAAAACTCTGATAAATCTCATGCCACATAGCCTAACACCGAAAATCCAACATGATGTTCTGTAAAAAATGCCAACGCCTCCATACACGCTGACCGCTCACCCATCATTTGACTGATGGTAACGCCAAATTTGATGCCGCCGACATAGTCCATCTGTGAGGTTAAGATATTAAATGCCACATCAAATCGCCGTGTTGCCTCCGAAAATAGCGGACTGTCCACCGACTTGCCATTAAACTCAAAACGTATCACAGGGTACATGCCATCTGCCTCATGGGCATGCAGGCGTGCCAAAAATTCATCAGGCAAGCTGACATGAAAAGTCGCTTGAATAAAGTTGTGGGCAAGTTTGGTTTGTGGATTGGCAAAAACCTCTCCTACCGTACCTTGTTCTATCAAAATGCCCTTGTCAATGACCGCCACTTTATCACAGATGCGTTTGACCACATCCATTTCGTGCGTGATAAGCAAGATGGTAATGCCAAGTTCGGTGTTGATTTTTTTTAATAAATCCAAAATCGCCCCAGTTGTGGCAGGGTCTAAGGCACTGGTTGCCTCATCACAGAGCAACACCTTAGGGTCAGTTGCCAATGCCCGAGCAATGGCAACACGCTGTTTTTGACCACCTGATAATCCAGATGGATAGGCGTGATGACGTTCGGATAAACCCACCAAATCAAGCAAAGAGCTTACCTTTTCTTTGATGATGTGTTTGGGCGTGCCAGCCAGTTCAAGGCTAAGGGCGACATTATCAAACACCGTGCGAGATGAGAGCAGGTTAAACTGCTGAAAAATCATACCGATATGACGGCGAGCCTTAATAAGAGCACGATTATCTAAACTCATCAAATCCACACCATCCACAAAAACGTGTCCTGTTGTGGGACGTTCTAAAAGATTAACACAGCGAATGAGTGTGGATTTACCCGCTCCGCTTGCCCCAATCACACCAAAAATCTCACCTGCTGCTACTGTTAAGTCAGTCGGTTGTAGGGCGTTAAACGTGGCAGGTTTTCCGTCTTTTTTAATGGCAAAAGTTTTGCTAACACCTTGTAATGCGATCATAATGGGATGAAATTGGGCTAAATTGGTTATCATAGCATGAATTATAGCATGAATTGGCGGAGTGTTATGCTAAAAAATTGAATAAGAATGAGTGATAAATGAATAAAGAGATGAATGAAACAAGCATCAAACAAGTGTTGTTCAAATTCATGATGCAAGCAAATTCATGACACAAACAAACTGCCCAAAATTTACGCAAAATTACATTTTGGCGGATAAATTCGCACAACTAAGACAGTTGAAACAATGGCGTAATATTATTAAAGTTTTTGGGGTAAAGCACACACAAGACCATTCATGATTTTACATTTTGTGGCTATCACAGCATCCAAAAATATTCTATCATCTGTTTGTCAATAAGATAAAAATGATGGCATCAACCGATGACATCAATGTAGTAAAGTAGTAGATTTAACAAGAAGCTAAGTTTAAGCAAGTTTGAGTAAGTCCAATCAGCTTAAATTTAATTCAACCATTTTACCATTGCCATTTAACTTAACCATTTTATATAAGGAATATACCATGAGCAACCATGACAATATCAACCGTGACGTTGTAAAAAACATGTCTGATGAGACAAAAGCAGACCTTAACGCTGATCCGATTACAGGCGAACCTGGCTCTCATCCAGTTGGGACAGCCGTGGGCGGTTTGGGTGGTGCAGCCGCAGGTGCAGCCATTGGTGCGTTGGCAGGTCCATTAGGGGCTTTGATTGGCGGTGCTGTTGGTGCTGTTGTTGGTGGTGGTGCAGGCAGTGCCGCAGGAGAAGCCTTTGACCCAACCGTAGAAGAAGCCTACTGGCGTGCTCACTATGCCACATCACCAAATTATGTAGAGGGCTATGATTATGACCGTGACTACCTGCCTGCTTATGCCGTAGGTTATGCCAACCGTCCTAGTTATCCTGTTGATGCTCGCTTTGAAGACCATGAGAGTGATTTGGAACGTTCGTGGAATGAAGTTAAAGGCGAATCACGCTTGGCGTGGGATCAAGCTAGACTTGCCGCTCGTGATGCGTGGGATCATGTCAAACGTTAATATCAAACGTTAATCAGGTTGGTCATTTATGATTTATCATTGCTTTTGATAAAATGAAGTCAGACCTCTTTTAAACCATTTAAATGCAAAGCATTTAAATGGTTTTTATTTTTAGGCGTGCTTTTGACATTATACTTTTGACATTATAAATTTTGGTGTTCTGCCATTTCAAATTTTAAAAATACCCCCATTTATAAAATGATAAAATTCATCGCTTTTAACATCAAAACAAACAAGGCATTTCATGGCACACGAGTTCATCAGCATCAAAGGGGCAAAAACCCATAACCTAAAAGACATCAATGTAGACATTCCACGAGATAAGCTGGTTGTGATTACAGGGTTATCAGGTTCGGGCAAATCATCGCTTGCTTTTGATACGCTCTATGCTGAGGGGCAAAGACGTTATGTGGAGAGCCTGTCTGCTTATGCTCGCCAGTTTTTATCACAGATGCAAAAACCTGACGTGGACAGCATTGAGGGTTTATCCCCTGCCATTGCCATTGAACAAAAATCAACCAACCACAACCCACGCTCTACCGTTGGTACAATCACCGAGGTCTATGATTATTTGCGTCTGCTGTTCGCCCGTGTGGGAGTGCCCCATTGTCCTGAACATGGCTTGCCGATGGTTGCTCAAACGGTAAGCGAGATGGTGGATGAGATTCTTGCCAAAGGTGATGGCACGCCCCTTATGATGCTTGCCCCTGTTGTACGTGAGCGTAAAGGTGAGCATATTGCTTTATTGGAGAGCTTGCAAGCACAAGGTTTTACCAAAGTTCGTATTGATAAGGTTGTCTATGATATGGATGAGCTGCCAACCCTTGCCAAAACACACAAGCACACGATAGATGTGGTGGTAGATAGGTTTAAGGTGCGAGATGATTTGGGCAACCGAGTGGCTGAGAGTTTAGAGACGACACTACGACTGGGGCTGGGCATTGCAATTTTACATAACATGAATGATAAGAGTGAAACGCTACTTTCTGCCAAACACTCTTGCCCTGTCTGTGATAGGGCGGTCAGTGAGTTAGAACCACGCCTATTTAGCTTTAACAATCCTGCTGGGGCATGTCCGTCTTGTGATGGGCTGGGTAAAAGCCAGTATTTTTCTGCTGAGCGTATCGTTACCGAACCTGCCAAATCACTCAATCAAGGGGCGATACATGGTTGGGACAAACGCCATGCCTATTATTTTGGGCTATTGACGACGGTTTGCACGCATTTTGGCATTGATATGGATAGCCCATGGCAAGACTTACCCAAAAAAGCACAAAATATCATCTTAACTGGTTCAGGCAAAGAAAAGCTGACCTTTAACTTTACCGATGAGAGGGGTCGCAAAAGTGTTAAAACCGTGCCATTTGAAGGTATTTTACCATATCTAGAACGCCGTTATCGCAGCACAACAAGCAACATCGTGCGAGATGAACTTGCCCAATATCTGTCAGATACCACCTGTCATGCCTGTCATGGTGTTCGTCTAAATGACATCGCTCGTAATGTTCAAGTAGACGGTCGGTGTGTGGGTGATATCATTGATTTGCCCATTGGGCAGGCGTGGGAATATTATGAAAACTTGCATATTGGCGGGCATAAAGGCGAGGTGGCGGATAAGATTTTTAAACAAATCCGTGAGCGGTTGGGTTTTTTAACCAAAGTGGGGCTTGAATACTTAACTCTTGCTCGTTCTGCTGAGACTTTATCAGGCGGTGAAGCCCAACGTATCCGACTGGCAAGTCAAATCGGAGCGGGGCTTATGGGGGTCATGTATGTGCTAGATGAACCATCCATTGGCTTGCATCAACGAGATAATGACCGCCTATTATCCACTTTGACACATTTACGAGATTTGGGCAATACTGTCATTGTCGTGGAGCATGACGAAGATGCCATTCGTACCGCTGACCATGTCATTGATATTGGTATGGGGGCAGGGGTGCATGGGGGGCGTGTGATTGCCACAGGTACAGCCGATGAGATTGCCAAAAATGACAATTCCTTGACAGGACAATATCTGTCAGGCAAAAAAGGCATTGACATTCCCAAAATCCGCCACTCTGCTAAGATGGGTGAGATTAAAAAAGGCAAAAAAATCATCAATGAGCCACTGTATATCCGTTTAGACGGAGCAAGTGGTAACAACCTAAAAAATGTCAATTTACAAATCCCCATCGGTGTGATGACCTGCATCACAGGCGTGTCAGGCTCTGGCAAATCTACGCTGATTAACCGCACGCTCATGCCACTGTCTGCCATGCACCTAAACAACGCCACAACGCTGATGCCTGAGTCTTATGACAAAATCACAGGGCTAGAACACCTTGACAAGATGGTGGACATTGACCAATCGCCAATTGGTCGCACCCCACGTTCTAATCCTGCCACTTATACAGGCGTGTTTACCTTGATTAGGGATTTATACACCCAAACCGAAGATGCACGAGCAAGGGGTTACAAAGCAGGACGGTTTAGCTTTAATGTTAAGGGCGGTCGTTGTGAGGTTTGTCAAGGAGATGGCATGATAAAGGTAGAGATGCACTTTTTGCCTGATATGTATGTGCCGTGCGATGCCTGCCATGGTAAACGCTACAACCGTGAGACCTTAGAGGTTCACTATAAGGGCAAATCCATCTCAGATGTGCTGGCGATGACGGTGGAGGATGCTTTGGGGTTTTTTGAGGCGATACCTGCCATTCGTCGTAAGCTAGAAGCCTTGATGCAAGTTGGCTTGGGTTATATCACGCTTGGACAATCTGCCACAACCTTATCAGGAGGTGAGGCACAACGTGTCAAACTTGCCAAAGAACTTGCCAAACGAGATACCGGGCAGACGCTTTATATCCTAGATGAGCCAACCACAGGGTTGCACTTTCATGACATTGCCAAACTGCTTGATATTTTGCACACTCTAAGAGATAAGGGTAATACCGTGGTGGTCATTGAGCATAATTTGGACGTCATCAAGACCGCCGACCATATTGTGGATTTGGGCTATGAAGGTGGTTCTGGTGGAGGTGAGATTGTCGCTGTGGGTACTCCTGAGGAGGTTGCTTGTGATGATAAGTCGCACACAGGGCGATTTTTGAAAATGGTGCTGGATAAAGGCTGATGAAAAAATCCAAATCAATGAAACTTATCCTAACCGCCTTGATGTTGTTGTTAATACCAAGGCGAAGTAGCCCCCATCCGCCAAAAAGGTAACTCATGTATTTATTTGACACCCATACTCATTTTGACGTACCTGAATATGATGATAAGCGAGATGAATACAATCAAAACGCCTTTAATCATGGTGTGCGTCATGTGGTGTTGATTGGCTATTTGGCAAAGCATTTTGACAGAATGAGACAGGTCAAGCAACATGCCGACAGCCATCATCCACTCATACATCATTTGGCGTGTGGCTTGCATCCGTTATACATCAAAGAACATGGCGATGATGATTTGATTGTCTTAGATGATTATCTAAACACATATCCCAACATCGCCATTGGTGAGATGGGACTTGATACTTATCCTGATGAGTTAAAAGAGACTGACGTGTATGACAAACAGTGCCGATTTTTTATAGAGCAGATAAAGTTGTCAAAAATACATGATTTGCCCATTGTGTTGCACATTCGTAAATCACACGCCGATGCCATCAAGTTGTTAAAAGAACAAAAATACAACGCTCATCACCAAGGTGGTATTGCTCATAGTTTTAGTGGTGGTACAAATGAGGCCTTATATTTTGCCAAATTGGGTTTTAAAATTGGCATTACAGGGCAAATTACCAACCCTAATGCCAAAAAATTACGTCAAGCGATAAAAGCGGTATTTGATAAAATGGGTGTATCTGCTTTTGTCATTGAGACCGATTGTCCTGACATGAATCCCATCCCTGCCCAAATTGGTGGTCATGATTTTAATGAACCAAAAAACCTAATTCATGTTTTAGATGAGTTATCGGTATTATTTAATATGGATAAAGAAACATTGGCATATCAGCTTTGGCAAAATAGCAATGAAGCCTTTAAAACTAATTTTGAATACATTTAGATAAATTTTTGATAAAATCAAATGGGCAGACAATGACAAACCGTAGATTTACAGGCACACGCACGCTATATCAAGATGATTTTGATGACTTTATCAAAGCCCATGTTTATGTTATTGGCATTGGCGGTGTGGGGTCATGGGTAGCCGAAGCCCTTGCTCGTACTGGTGTGGGTGAATTAACACTCATTGACATGGATGTGCTGGTAGAGAGCAACATTAACCGCCAACTGCCCGCCCTAACAGACACCTTTGGCGAGTCAAAAATTGGTGAGATGATGAAACGTGCCCATGGCATCAATCCTAATATTAAGATTCACGCCGTTGATGAATTTATTACACTTGATAATATCAGTGAGCTACTGCCAAGTCCCCAAACCATAAAAGCATATAAAGCCAAAAAAAGACCACTTGTCATATTAGATTGCACAGATGATATGAATGCCAAATTGGCAATAGCCCTATATTGTCGATTTAATAAAGTCAAGCTCATCATATCAGGTGGGGCAGGAGGGAAAATTGACCCTTTACAAATAAAGGTAAGTGATTTAAAAGATGTCTATCAAGACCCTTTACTTGCCAAATTACGCCAAAATCTAAGGGATAAAAATATCAATAAATCTTTAAAAGAAAAATTTGGCATGAAATGCGTCTATTCCTCCGAGCCATTAAAACTTGCCAATGCGTGCCAAGGTGGTCTTCATTGTGGTGGCTATGGTTCAGCGGTAACAGTAACGGCAAGTGTGGGCATGATAATGGCAAGTGAGTGCTTGAAGATGATTGGTAATTTTTAACTTTATCTGTTATTATCTTAATTTGGCAATGAATACACTCACAAAAAACGAAGTTATCTTATGAAAATTTTACAATCCAAACATTATCATCCAAAAAAGATTTTTAATGAAGTCTATATGGATAATCAATATCAAATCGTGGCACAGGATTTGGAGCGTTCTACATCCACGCATGACAACCCTTATTATCAGCTTTTATCGTCCATTTTACCTAGTGTTGATTTTCATGATATGGTGATTAAAAAAGAAAGATTGGTAGATTTTGTTAAATGTACCGATTATCATCCTGTGGCGTTTGACAAAAAGAACCATGTATTTTATGAAAATGAAATTTGCTATTTTTATGATAAATATGGTTTATTTATTGTCGCCAGCGAAAACCTAAGCAATGAATATGACAAAACCATTATTGAATCAGGATTTTTGCGAATAGACCATATTTTTTATGACCCAAGAAATGAGCATTCATTAATCAATATTCGCTCTTTTTTTAATGAGTATTTTCAAAAATACATCTCAAAAGATAGTAAAGTATTGCTATTATTAAAAGAAGGGCGAGATTTGGTATTTAAGCATCAAGGCATTAAGCCTTATACGCTTGATTTGCAGACAATGTATAATGACGACTTTTTGCCTGTTCATGCTAAAATTAAAGATGAATTGACACAAGAAAAAAAAGCGTGGTATTATTGCACGGCTTGGCAGGGACGGGAAAAACCAATTATATCAAATGGCTCACCGCCCAAATTCCCGATAAGGATTTTATCTTTGTGCCTAATAATATGATTGGCGAGCTTGCCAAACCTGAATTTATGAGTATGCTCATTGAACAAAAAAATTCGGTATTGGTATTAGAAGACTGCGAAAATTATATTGCCGAGCGTGTCGGCGGTGGCAATCAAACGGATGTGGTGGGCATTATTCTAAATATCGCTGATGGGATATTGTCAGACGTATTAGAATGTCAGTTTATTTGTACCTTTAATGCCGATTTAATGGATATTGACCATGCTTTATTAAGGCGTGGGCGACTCATTGTTGAATATCAATTTGGTAAATTGTCCATTAAAAAATGCAATGCCTATCTAAAATCCATTGGCAAAGACATCACGGTGGACAAAGAGATGACCCTTGCCGAATTAACCCATATTGATGAAAAAGAATATAAAGCGGTTGATGATAAAAAAGTGGGATTTGGGTTTGTTTAAATCTATTGGTGTTAAATTTTAGATAGATGAATAAGGGCAATTAAATTTGCCCTTATTTTTTTATATTAATTTTTAATTGCTCTTAATAAACACCTGCATACCCATAACGCTGATTATTAACCTGAATAACAAAGGTGATGCCATAGCGTAAATAGGTGTTATCATGCCATTCATAAATAAAGCTATACGGCTTATAAAATTGATGTGTGTCATACATGAGAGTTAAATGCAATCGCTCTAAATTGCTAATGTCTTCGGTGATAAGGCGGTCATTATCAAGATAAATAAAATGGCATTGCGACTTTGCTTGTGGCGTGGTAAAAATTTGCTCACTAAAATGATAGTGGCAATATACCGCTTTATCCTGTCCGATATTAGGCGGAGCATAGCTGATATAATCCACGTTATTAGGAATGTGGGGTGCTAATTTGGGATTGACGTGCTTGGCGTGGTAGTTAAGATTGGAGATATGGCAATTATCCGCCCCCGAGTGCGTATTTTGGATTTGATTAAATTCATCTTGGATTGTTTAAATGGTTTGTTTGTCGCCAATGATGTCAAGGGCGGGCATATCAAAATCGTGATTGGTCATAAAATCCGCCCCATGTTTTAGGGCAATCTTGCTAAGCTCTTTATGCATGCACATATCATAGCTAATATGGGTAAATTGGCTTTGACTATTAGACGATAGCATAATGGCGATAATCGCCACGCATGATAGGACGATAAGTAAGGGAGTGATAAATTTCATGATTGGCAATCTTTTTGAGTTATCCTAAATCAGCCAAATAATTTTGTCAAGAATGGAGAATGCCTACCTTTTAAACGGATGTTTTCGTTGTAAATACAAAGGGTGGGTAAGGATCTATGTTTCATGGCTTTTTAAAAACCACTAAACAAAAGATTGATTTATTACAAAAGATAAAAAATAAAAAACAGCTTATAAGCAATTTTAAGCTGTTCTTTGTGAAAAGGGTGCCCCAACCACTGCTTATCGAATGTATCAAAACGGTTGTCAGATTGCTTGATTTTGGCTTGTTTGGCAACTTCTTTGGGGTCTATGCCTTGTGCTGGCTGTTTTTTAATTTCTGTATTTTTGGCTTGTGCTTGTGCCAACGATAAAGCGGGGTATTTGCCTGACGTCTTTTCTTTTTGCTTGCCATTGTGGCTGTAAATTGATACAAAAACTTTTGTGCCTGTATGTTGCACATAAAGCCATAGCCCATTACCATCACTGATTTTATTGGGCTTATTCGGTGTGCATTTTTCATTAGGCTGTAAGCGTTTAATGGCGGTATCTGTAAGGCTCATTTCTGGCATATTTTGGTTGCGAACTCATATATCAGAAAATATACCAGTTTTTTATGGATAGCAATAGATGATGGTGGACAACCAAAGACAACCAAAAGGGCTAAAAGTAAGAAAAATCAAGGGCTACCGCACGATTGTGGATAGCCCTAGATTGTTATGTGGTCGGAGTGGCGGGATTCGAACTCGCGACCCCTTGCACCCCATGCAAGTGCGCTACCAAGCTGCGCTACACCCCGAATAGGCAGACATTATACCATGATTTAATCAGATTGCAAGTGATTTTTAACAAACATGTTTTGGGTACAAAGTCTCTTGTGCATAAAAAACCGCCCAATAAGAATGGGCGGTTTGTTGTGGTGATTTTATTGTGCCAGATTATCATCTGATGGTGACTTATCAAGCACAGCATTATCATCGGCTTTGGGTTTGCGTTTGATGACTTCTGCTTTTTGGGCTGCCTTGGATGTTCGTTTGGCAGGGGTTTTGGGGGGTTTTGGGGTTTTTGTTTTGGGGGGTTTGGGCTTTTTGGGCGTTACCAAATTTAAAATCCCCATCGGTTGTAGTAGCTGACCTGAGACACTTTCAATCATGTCCTTGTAACTGGTAGGACTGGTTTTGGTGGTCTCATCTGCCTTATCGTCCATCTTTTGAGCTTTGATGTCTGACACTTTGCCATCATCTTTGGCTTCATCGGTTGGGTCGGTGATGTCATCCAAGGGTTGCACCAAAGATTCTAAGGTGGATTCATCAGATGCTAGCACTTTATCCGTGGTGTCACTTTTTGATTGCTGGTCAAAATTGTCCACAGCTTCGGATGTGTGAGTTTTTGTGGTAGAGGTCATCGTCCCATCTGCAATCGTACCCAGAGCAGATTCGTCTGCCATCTCATTGGAAACAGGGCTTGTGTCTGGGTTGGGGTATTGTCCACGAGGGTCATTACTGGCACGCTGAGCGATGGGGCGTGGCATGGTTTCGGTTTTGCCTTGTCCGATGTGCCATGCACGCTGTGCGGTGGTATGTTTAGCAAAATCCGCTAAATATTCGCCCGAGAGTGGGGCATAGCCATAATTGGTAAATTGTTTGGCAAATGCCTGCTCAAATTCACGCCCATCATTTGTCGCATCATCGGTTTGTATGAATGCCTTGTCAGTGATGGCATCTGTTGCACGTAAAAAGTATGCCACAAAGTCATCACGCCACGCTTGGGGCAGGGTATTACCCAGCACACTTTGGATGAATTCGCCTGCCGTACCTGTGATGGTTGGGCGAGTTGTGGTAGTGGCTGATTGTGTTTTGGTTGGACTAAACTTCTCACGCAAGGCAACTGCCACAACCCTAGGGTCGTTGATTGCTTTGTTCATCTTGTGGGCAAGGGTGCTTAGGCGTTCTGTACTGATGACATCAGCGGTTGGCATGTCTGCCTGCTGTGTCATGTCGCAAGCATTAGCACTTACTTCACCTACTTGGGTGGATGTGGCTTGCTCTTTCTGATTTACCCCTGTATCATTGGCAGGTGTGGTAACAGGAGTGGTAACACTGTCATCCACACTGATGGTTTCTGTCACCACTTCTGCTTGTGCTTCTGCTTGCACCGCCAAGTCTACCACTTCGCTGTCTTTGTTGGGTTTATCGGCGAGTTCGGCTTTGGTTTGTTTTGGCGTGGGTTTGCTGTTGTCTAGCCAAAGATGTACCACATCGCCTGCCATCTCAGACCTATTGATGGGACTAATGTGCAACACCACTTCATTGGGGTTGGCAGATTTGCGTGTGTTGTGGTCAACTTTGGCAGTTTTGTCATTGGTTTTATCTGCTTTTGATACAGGCTTTGATTCATGGGTTTGGGGTTTGTTTTGTGATTTATCTACACCCTTATCCGCTCTTTTGTCTGCTTTATCGTGGGGGGGGTTGTCCAACTTATGGCTGTCGGTATTTGCCATATTTGCTTTATCAGCAGGCGTTAGCGTCTCGCCACGTACCATCTCGCCACGAGATTGGCGTACAGAGTTTGGTTCACGCTTGGGGTGGTCTTGTTCTTTTTTGCGACGGTCAGTTTTTTCGTTTTTATCCTTGTCATGGCTTTCACGCTTGTCCGCTTTGATTTGATTGTCATTGTCGCCATGTTCACGCTTGGTTTTTTTCTTGTGTTTGTCATCACGTTCAAAGCGAGTAGAGCGTTCTGCCTTGTCGTGATGTTTGTCATTGTCTTTGTCGTGGATTTTATCATCAGTTTTTGGTTCTTTGTGTTCTTCTTTGGGCAGAGTTAGAGTGCCAAACGAACCCAAACTTACACCACCGTGATTAATAATAGACTCAATGGCAGCGGCTGCATCTTTGTTATTTAGGGTGTAAGCAAGATGTGCTTGTGGTTTGGGAGCGAACAGATTAGACAGCCATGCCACAGCCTGTGATTGATGAGCAGGTGCTTTTTGGGCAGACCCATCCTTGTCATTGGTAGCAGTGTCTTTTTGGGGTTTGACTCCTGCGTTATCTGCTTTTTGCCAACGGTTGGTAGTGATAGCAGGTTCGTCCGTTTTGGTTTGCCAGTTCACATCATAACCACGGTCGCCAGATTCACGTTCTTCTACATCCATAATGCGGTCATAACTTGATGGGGCAAAGCCATTTGGATTAAAGTGCAAACTAAAATTGGGCGATTCTAAATGGGCGTGGGGCAAGACGGTAATGCGTGTGCCTGAATCTTGCTCTAAATAGACAAGGCTTTCACGTTTTTCGTTTAACAAAAAGGCGGCAATCTCAGTTGGTACCTCAGCTTGAATCTCGCCCATACGCTCTTTTAGGGCGATTTGTTCAATCTGACGCATGATGGACAGGGCAAGCGAACGCAAATCCCTAATCATGCCATTACCATGACAGCGTGGGCAGATATAGCCTGTGGCCTCTTCTAAGGATGGGCGTAGACGCTGACGACTCATCTCCATCAATCCAAATTTACTAATCTCACCAAATTGCACTCTGGCTCTGTCATAACGGCAGGCTTCAATTAAGCGTTTTTCTACCTCCTTTTGGTGGCGTGAGTCGTTCATGTCAATAAAGTCAATGACAATAAGACCTCCCATGTCTCTTAGACGTAACTGGCGAGCAATCTCATCGGCGGCCTCCAAATTAGTGTGGTAAGCGGTCTCAGCCACATCCGAACCTTTGGTGGATTTGGCGGAGTTAATGTCAATGGCAACCATCGCTTCGGTTTGGTCGATGACGATAGAGCCACCAGATGGCAAGCGTACTTCACGCTGATAGGCGGTCTCAATCTGACGTTCTACACCAAAACGACCAAACAGTGGTTCATAATCGGTGTATTTACGCAATTTTCCCATTTGGGTTGGCATGACCGATGCAATAAAATGTGCCGCTTCGTTATAGGCGTTTTCGCTGTCAATCCATACCTCACCGATATCATCACGCAGATAATCACGCACAGCACGAGTAACCACGCCTGCTTCTTGATGGACAAGGCAGGGACTGGGGTGTGTGTGATTTTTCTCTTGGATGGCTGACCATGTTTGTAGTAGATGGTTTAGGTCATTTTGTAGGTCATCAAAGCCTTTACCCAGTCCCGCTGTTCGCACAATGACACTCATGCCACGGGGTATTGATAGGCTTGCGATGATTTGCTTCATCTCTTCACGTACTTTACCTGAGATTTGGCGACTGATGCCTCCTGCCTTGCTTTTGTTAGGCATGAGTACCAAATAACGCCCAGCCAGCGACACATAGGTAGATAGGGCTGCTCCTTTGTTGCCACGTTCTTCTTTTTCAACCTGAACGATGACACTGTCCCCTTCTTTGATAAGGTCTTTGATGTTGTCGGTGCGTAGGTTGCCGTTTAGGTATTCAGCGGATATTTCACGAAGTGGTAAAAAGCCTTGACGAGCTGAGCCATATTCTACAAATACCGCCTCCAATGATGGTTCAATACGAGTGATGTACCCCTTGTAGATATTGGCTTTTTTTTGTTCACGTGTGCGATTTTCTAGGTCAAAATCGTAAAGGTGATGGTCTTTGCATAATGCCACACGAATCTCTTCGTTGTGGGTTGCGTTGATAAGAATGCGTTTCATGATGTTCCTTAAAAGTAAACATCAAGGCGGTAAGATGGGGCGTTGCCTATGAGACAAATGATTGGGTTTTTTGGTGTGTTAAGTTTGCAAAAATTTGGATGTCGTTGGCATCCTTTTTTGGATTTTTACACTAAAATCTACAAACCAAAAACCCATTTGGTCAATTATTAGAGGGTGGCTACCGTTGGCATTATCTTTATCAAAATCTTTATCAAATCAAATATGATGAAAGTATGATGCTCTAATCAATCTTTGCATGAAAAATGGCTTTTGACCATTCAACCAAGTAAATATATAACAAATAAATATATAACACAAAAACGTGTAAATTGTTATTTAAATTTAAATGAAGTGGTCAGATTGCTTTTTTAACAAGGCATTTTCATTAAAAGTACCAAAGGCAGACACGCCCCCTACCAAATCAGTTCAACGCCTAAAAAATTGGTTGGGAAAAACCCTTATCATATGGTCATCGCTTGCACCGATGAGACCAAACGCAAATTCTACAAAAACAGTGTTTGTCTTGTGTTTTTGTGTGCTTAAAAAATCTTACGCACCTTGATGTGCAAAATAAAAATTGGGTGGGTTACCTGTGATGAGTTTTACTTATAAATATCGCATATTTGTTTGATATTTTAAAAAATATACCATGATTTGGCAAAAATTTCACTTTTGTCATCACTTTATTTGGTAACATGCTAAACTATATCAGATTTACCCAAATTTTCCTATCAAAATTTTAAAAATTTAACAATATGACCCAAAATTCTGCCAAAAATGCCCAATCGGCTGATGATGTGATTGATGATTTTAGCCGTGTCAATTTTTTGACTGTTACCGCCAATCAAGATGGGCAACGCATTGATAATTTTCTGCTTGCTCGCTTAAAGGGTTTGCCACGTTCGCACCTGTATAAACTCATCAGAGATGATGAAGTTCGTATCAATAAAAAACGCTGTAAGCCCCATGACCGACTAAATGTGGGCGATGTTGTGCGTGTTGCTCCCATTCGCCTTGTTGTGCGTGATGAGCCTGTGGTATCTCATGAATTTGCCAAAGGCTTACTTGGGCGAGTGGTATTTGAAAATGAGGGTCTAATTGTGCTTAACAAACCGCATGGCTTAGCGGTGCATGGCGGAAGTGGTGAGAGTTTTGGCGTGATTGAAGCGATGCGAGTGGCAACGGGCAAAAAATATTTGGAGCTGATTCACAGAATTGACAAAGACACATCAGGACTGTTACTCATCGCCAAAAAACGCAGTACACTCAAAGACTTACAAAGTCATTTTAGGCAAAAAACCATACAAAAAGATTATCTGTGTGTGGTTCATGGTACGTTAAAAAACACTCAAAAAGGTACTCAGACGATAGATAAGCCACTACTTAAATATGTCCTAAAAAACGGCGAAAGACGTGTTAAGGTGGATAAAGATGGCAAACCATCCCAAACACTGATAACAGTGCTGGCAAACTTTGAAGTGGATGGCATGGCGGTAAGCCTTGTCAAGGCAAGCCCACTGACAGGACGCACGCACCAAATCCGTGTGCATATGGCAAGTATCGGTCATGCCTTGCTTGGTGATGATAAATACCAATTACCAACGCAGGCGAGCCTTGCCACCCAAAAGGGCATAAAACGGCTGTGTTTGCATGCTTGGCGAATGGCTTTACCAACAGATGAGGGCGTGCAAGTATTTGAGGTGGGTTTGCCTGATGACATTAGGAGGGTTGTGGGGGATTATATCTATTGCTTAAAATCCATTTAAACCATGTACCCATCTAAACCTATGCAATAATACGACCTATGTAATAATACGTATATGAACAGATTGATTGGCATCAAAGCGTCAAAACAAACCCCTGGACAATTTGCCAATTTTATTTTACAGTAACCAATTTATTATTTTGGAAAAAATCTCATGCAACCTGTACAGACCGACACCGCCGCTCGCCACGAAGCCATTGCCAAATCCATTCATGCCACAGGGCTTTGCCGTGATGAACTGCTAGGAGCGATAGATTTGGGGTCAAACAGTTTTCATTTGGCAATTGCTCGGCTTGACCATGGAGAGGTTCGTCGCATCGCCAGCATCTCTGAAAAAGTGCAATTGGCAGCAGGGCTTGATGAGAATAACGTTCTGTCTGATGAGGCCATGGAGCGTGGCATTGACTGCTTAAAGCGATTTTTGCCTCACGTCAGTGAGATTAGCCCTGAACGCCTTAGGATTGTTGCAACCAATGCCCTAAGAAAGGCGGTTAATGCAGGTGAGTTTATCCGCCGTGCCAATGCCTTTCTACCAAAGCCCATCGAGGTCATTGCAGGGCGTGAAGAGGCACGCCTTATCTATCTTGGTGTATCACACTCTAACGCCAGCACCGATAAGCGTCTTGTGATTGACATTGGTGGGGGTAGTACTGAATTTATCATCGGAGAAGGATTTGAACCCATTGAAATGGAAAGTTTACAAATGGGCTGTGTGTCTTTTACTCGCAAATTTTTTGCAGACGGACGTATCAGCGAGCGTGCGTTTGATGGGGCGATGACGGCAACCCAAACCGAGCTGTTAAGTATCGCCAAACGCTACAAGAAAACAGGCTGGGATAACGCCATTGCATCATCTGGCACAGCAAAGGCATGTAAACTTGTATTGCAAGAGCTTGGATTTGTCCAAGATGTCATCACGCTTGATGGCATGATAAAGTTAAAAAAGCATCTCATCAAAATTGGCTCCATTGACAAAATCACCTTTGATGGGGTAAAGGCTCATCGTCAAGCGGTATTTCCAGCAGGTATGGCACAGCTGCTTGCAATCATGAAAACGCTTGATATTAAAGAGCTTTATTATTCAGATGGGGCGTTGCGTGAGGGGGTCATGTATGACATGTTAGGACGGCTTGATAATGAAGATGTGCGAGACCGTTCGGTGTCTGCCCTTGCCAAGCGATATTCGGTAGATATAAAGCAGGCGGGGCGTGTCATGACAACTTGTGGGCGACTGTTTGATATGGTCAAGGCGGATTTGGGTTTTGATGACGAAGACAGGGACTTGCTCCGTCGTGCATCCAATTTGCACGAGATTGGACTTGCTGTGGGTCATAGCAATTATCAACGCCACAGTGCTTATTTATTAGAATTTTCAGACATGGCAGGCTTTGCCCAAACAGAGCAGGCGAGTATGGCTCAAATCGCTCTAAATCACAGACGAAAATTAAAATCTGAGCATCTAAATACCATTGAAAATTTAGGTGGTCGTAAACTTGCCTATCTGTGCCTCATCCTACGCCTTGCCATTACTGCCAATAACTCACGCACCATAAAATCTGCCCCCATTTATCTGTCGGTCATAAACAAGAACAAAGACCATTGGAAAATCACACTGGGGGATGGGTTACATAAAGAGCTTATTGGTGGTCAATTGACCGCTGACATCGCCCAATTTGCCAAATGGGGGATAAAACTGTCGGTGGTAGGTTAATTTGTGGGTTTAATTTATTAATACAGCGATTCCCCAAATGGTGATGCCCAAACCATTTCCCAAACCCCAAAAATTGTGCTAAACTATATAAGTTTACATTTGTAATACTTAGTAAGATTTATAAGGAAAGTTTATGAACCAGCCTGTGAGCGTTTGGGAGCGTGTCAAACTTGCCCGTCATGCTGACCGTCCGTTGTTTTTGGATTATATCAATACGCTATTTACCGAGTTTGATGAGTTGCACGGCGACCGTGCTTTTGCTGATGACCGTGCCATTTTGGGTGGTCTTGCTCGTTTTGATGGCAAGAGCGTTATGGTTATCGGGCAGCACCGTGGGCGTTCTACTCGTGAGCGGATTACGCACAATTTTGGCATGGCAAGCCCTGAGGGTTATCGCAAGGTCATTCGCCTTGTCCAGATGGCAGAGCGGTTTGGTCTGCCTGTGCTGACATTCATTGACACACCGGGGGCGTATCCTGGTGTTGGGGCAGAAGAGCGTGGGCAGGCAGAGGCCATTGCCCGTGCCATTGCTGTGTTTAGCAGTCTAAATACCCCAATTATCGCAACCGTCATCGGCGAGGGCGGTTCAGGCGGTGCGTTGGCAATTGGCGTGGCAGATAAGGTTAACATGCTTCAAAACAGCATTTATTCGGTCATCAGCCCAGAAGGCTGTGCGTCCATCTTGTGGAAAACGGCAGAAAAAGCCCCTGATGCGTCCGAAGCGTTGAAACTATCGGCACACAATTTGCACCAATTGGGACTCATTGATGAAGTCGTGGATGAGGGGCAGGGTGGGCACATTGAGTCTGATGTGGTGATGACAAACCTCAAAAATCTGTTAAATAAGCAGTTAAATGAACTTGAAATGCTTGGCAAAAACGAGCTATTATCAGGACGCTATGATAGGTTAATGCGATTTAATTCTACCATTGCATTGTGATTATCGCATCAGACAAACCGCCAAAAAGGGCGGTTTATTATTGATAATTGCCAACACAATGACAAAATTTGTTATAATGTCATATTTTATCCAGACCCATTGCCATGACCGCATACACCCCTACCGATGAACAGTTATCCGCTTTAACCATGGCGATGACAGGCGATTCTTTTAAAATCGTGGCATATGCAGGGGCGGGCAAGACCACAACCTTAAAACTCATCAGCGAAAATTTACGTGGGCGTGGGCTTTATTTGGCATTTAACAAATCCATCGCCAACGAAGCCCAAGGCAAATTCCCCCCAAACGTCAAATGCCAAACCTTTCACTCACTTGCTTACCGCCATGTACCACGGAATATTACTGCCAAAGTGAGTCTGCCACGAATGACCCCTGCCAGATTGGCGATGGAACTTGGTTTGAGCGCCATTGAAGTGGAACGCAGTGTTGATGGGGTAAAAAAGTCTGTGGTACTTACCCCTACCAAACTTGCCAATATCATCAGTGAAGCCATCATCACGTTTTGTAAGACCTCATCTGCCTATCCTGCGCCACGCCATATCACACCTCCATCGTGGTTGTCAGATGCCGATAAGCTACAATTACAAGAACTGCTCTACCCTGCCCTTGAATACTGTTGGTTGTCATCCATTGACCCACGCCACAGTGCAGGGATAGGACATGACATCTATCTTAAACTGTGGACGCTCTCAAATCCCATCATCCCTGCCGATTTTATCTTATTTGATGAAGCCCAAGATGCTGACCCGCTCATGATGGGGGCGTTATTACAACAAAATAAGCAGACCATTTATGTGGGGGATGCCCATCAGCAGATTTATGAGTGGCGTGGAGCAACCAATGCCATGAAACGCTTGCCTTATCCTGCCACATTACTCACACAATCATTTCGCTTTGGCGGAGAGATTGCCAAAGTTGCCAATATTTTTTTAAAGGCATTGCAAGAGAAGATTCCCCTAAAAGGCAATCCTGCCAAACACTCAATGACAGCACGCCTGCTGGCAAATGGACAAAAAGATGCCATTTTGTGTCGCACCAATGCCAATGCCATGGCACGTCTGTTGGCAGGGCAAAAGATGGGGCATAAAGTTGCCCTACAAGCCGACAGTGAGCGAATATTACGATTTTGTCAGGGAGCGGACAGTCTTAAAAATGGAAAATCTGCTTATGGCACCCCTGAGCTTGCCTTTTTTGGTCATTGGGGTGAAGTCCAAGAATTTAGTGAGACAGGTCAAGGCAGAGACCTAAAAACATGGGTGCGACTCATAGAAGAGCATGGCACTAAGACCATCATCTCCGCCATCAGTAATCTGACCACGCACTTGCACGCTGATTATGTTGTCTCAACTGCCCATAAATCCAAAGGCTTAGAATGGGGCAGAGTGCAGATAGACGATGATTTTTTGTATGACGTCAATCGCCAAACGGTCAAAATCAGCCCCGAAGAGTTACGCCTGCTTTATGTTGCCTGTACTCGGGCTAAGGATGTGCTGGATGTGGATGGCATCAAAGAGCTGTTAGCAGGACTGGTCGGTGATAAAAAATTGGTGTATGGGTAGGGTGATGAATTGGGGTATTAATTAAAAATGGAGCATGTGTTATGCCCCATTTTGATGTATCTTTGATGATTGATGCGTTATTTTTTGCCAGATTGACCAAAACTTGTACCAAAAATCTTATTGGCAAAATCGCCTGCCTTATCCAAATAAGGACGAGCCTGTTCAATATAAGGTTTGGCTTGTTCAACATAATTGGCATAAGGCTCAGGCAAGGTCGCTCCCTGCTTGGCAACGCTTGCAAACCATAGAATAAGTTTATGATCACCTAAGATGACCACATCGCCATCTTGGACGGCACTCATAAAATCTGTCATGTCGCCTTTGGTGAGCAGTTGCACGCCTGTCATAGAATCCTTAAATTCAATGGTCAGATCAGCATGCCTAGCAGTACCTGATGCTTGCCCAAAATGCCCATCAACAAAGCGGTAATAACGTGCCACGTCATCACCACGTTTAAACTGAATGGCAAGCTCTTTGTCTTTGACCAGATTATGATAGCTTTCGTTGTCGCCCTTTGCCAGTGATGACAGTCGCAGTCCTAAGCCGTACAGTAGGGCATCCAAAGGGTCGGTTTTTACATTGATGATGGGTAGGGTTGGCATGATTGTTCTCAAAATAATAAAATAGGGTGTATTGTACCTTTATGGTAAAGGGCTAGCATTGCCTAATACTCTAACGCAAAACTGGATATTTATAAAGTGTTTTTTGGTAACTTGTCTTTTATCGTTTGTCAAAGCGATGACCTAGGGCGTATAGCACACCCTCCAACCCTGTGATATTGACCGCTGCATCGGCTTTTACTCGTACGATGGGTTTGGCTTTATAAGCGACACCAATATCGCTGATGGCCATCATGGGCAAATCGTTTGCTCCATCGCCCACACACACCACCTCCTCCATGTCTATTGCCATGGCATCGGCGATACGTGCGACAATACGAGCTTTGGCTTTGCCATCAATGATATGCTTGTCCACTTTGCCAGTGAGTTTACCATCAGCACAGAGTAAAGGGTTGGCATGATATTCATCCATACCCAAACTTTGTGCCACATATTTGGCAAATGGGGTAAAGCCTCCTGATATCAGTACCGTGCGACAGCCTTTATGTTTTAGAGCTTTGATGGTTGCATACGCTCCTTGACAAAAGCTGATACGTTCTTTGATGATCTCATCAATGACTAAGATGTCCACACCCTCTAACAATGCCACACGTTTGGCAAAACTTTCATTAAAATCCATCTCGCCATGCATGGCAGATTCGGTGATTTTTTCTACTTTGTCCGCCACACCTGCCATTTTTGCCAGCTCAACGATGACCTCTTGGTCAATGAGCGTTGAATCCATGTCAAAACAGATGAGTTTATGGCGGCGAAGTACTTGGGCGACGGATAAAATATGTACGTCAATATGGCTTTTTTTAAGCTCTGCCATCTGTTCATCTGTCAGTTCAGACACTTGTCCCATCTCATTGATTTTAAATGGGTAATTGGGCTTTGGTGTCAATGTTTTTTTAAGATAAGCGGTCAACTGCTGGTCTATGATATGAGCTACCGCTTCACGCTTGTCTGCACTCATCTCTTTGTGATCGGTTGGGATGAGTAAATAACGATATACCGCCACATCTGTCAGACTTTCATGAGTGCCAACCAAATGGGCGTTGGCAAGGGAGGCATCATCATCAAAAACGACCACCGCTTGCCAACCCCTTTGCGTTTTGGTCCATGCCTGCACCACATCATCAACTTGACAACCATTGGCTGTTAGTTCATCAACTGCTGTTTTTGCCACGACCACGATGATGGCAAAAACGGGCAGTTGTTTTAATGCTTGAATGCTGCCTATGGAACCCATGGGTAGCAGGTGTGCCACACGGTCAATGGCGTTTTGCCATGCCTTAGAATCTTTGGGAAGTGCATAGGTGTTCATATATGCTTCGCTGTTTGATGATTTGTGTCTATTGTAACATTTTTGGATAAATAATGAAAAGCGAAATTCTGTTTAGGATGGATTGTTAAGGGTTAATCATTAGACCCGATGATGATTTGGTCAGTGTTGTGCAAAATATTAACCAAATTACGCCTGCATGATTTTAAGTGCTTAAAATTTCACAAAAAAAATGATAAAATCTAGGGCGTGTTGAATTTAGCCATTTTTTATGTAAAAATTAAAAATCCCATTAGTATTTAACACATCCCATATATTATTTGTCCACATGCCCACAACCAAAGATCTGTCATGACCTATACCGCCCCCCGCCACGGCTTATTTGCCGTTTTTATTTTGGCAAGTTTGACGCTAAATTTGCTATTTTTTGTCATCAGTACCGAGCAACAGTTAGAAGAACGTTATGAACGCAGCACACAGACACAAGCGGTAGCGATTGCCGAAGAGTTGTCCGCACCGCTTGGCATCAATGACCGTATTAGCATGAGTGTGGTGGCAAATCGCCATATCAGAGGTGATGATGTGGCATTTGTGGGCGTGTATGATGTCAATGAAAACCTGCTGGTGCCTGTGGGTAAAGAGACCAATGGATTTATCGCAAAAGAGGTGGTAACAGACAGTCAAAGTGTGCTGGGTTATGTGATGGTGCAGACGCATGAGATTAATCGGGCTAAGATCATCTCTGATAACTGGATATATTTGGTGGGTGTGGCATTTTTGCATGTGCTTCTTCTGCTCATTTATGGTTATTTGGCACGTCCAACCAATGCCATTCGTATTGAGATTGCCCATGATGTACGTAACCGCTTGCTAGCCAAGGGATTATTGTATGATGCCAGCCAAAAGAACCACGCCCACACTCACGAAAGTGATAGCCCCATCGGAGATTCTGATGACTCATCTGGCACGCCACACGCCAAATACGACACGCCCCCAACACAAGTCTCACCAAATCAAGCACAAAATGAGCATACTTATATCGTCCAAGCACGCTTTGATGACCCCAATGACCTGCTTACCACGGTGGCCAATCAGACTAAAAGCGTCTATTTTTCGCTGTGCCATCAGCTACTAAGCAAAGCGACCACAGAACTGCTTGCTCTGCCAGTTTTTCATGGAGTGAGTATGGAGAGCATCTCCCCCTTTGATGATCGAGGTTGTCGTATCGTGTTGTCAGGCAAAGACAAATACAGCAAATCCGCTTTGGCATCCATTCTACTGGCACATCTGATACTCATGCTAAACCAAATCATCTATGATAAGCACCGTGAACTAAAACGCTTCGCTCTGCCCATGCGTACCTATGTCAGTGACATGACCCGTCAAGATGAGGTGGCAGGTGTGGGTATTAAACATCGCAAAACACCGTTGGTATTACTGCCAAACCGTGTTATGACTGGTTTATTACCCCACGGCAACTTCCTAAAACTTGCCAATCCGGTCAGTGTTGCTGAGCGTGAATGCCATCACCTAAGGCACCTAAGCATCTCCCATGCTAAGAGTTTAGAACAAGTACGAGATAAAGTGTTGTTATCTGGTTGATTTGTAAAAATAGATAAAAAAATAGATGGCAATGGTAATATTTTTAAAATACACTTGACAAAAGATGATTTTACCTTTATAAGGATTTTAAAATTAAGTCAGTTTATTTTTTTAGATGATTGATTGGGTTTTGCCCATCATTCACTTTTTTATGCCTATTTACCCAACCCATTTATCCAAAAGGAGTTATCATGAGTGGTCTTGATGATGATTTTGATGATGATTTTGAAGAAGATGCCGATGCCCAAATGGTAGATGACACCAAGGCTAAGCCCTTAGAAAAACGCCTTAAAATTGATGCCATGCTTGAAGAGCAACGCCTAAATAAGCTCATGCGTGCCTTAGAGGATGACGATGATTTTGATGAATTTGATGATTTAGATGACGATGATTTTGATGCTTAGACTTGCATTCTGATTGTTTAAAATGTTCGTTGTCATTTAAGTGCATTGTCATTTATCTGCTATCTGCTCCTGCCATTTTAATCCAAACCTGAGTACAGCTTATGACCCGTGATGAATTAATAACACTGCTATATCGTGAAGAAATGAACCCTTATGGACTTGACCCTGTTGCCACGCATGGGTTTTTGACAGCCAGTATTGTCGGTAAACCTTTGCCAGATTGGTTGTCAGTTTATTTTGATGGGCATGAAAATGATGTCAGCGATGACATCAAAATTGCCTTGACAGCATGGCGAGATGAGATTTATCAAACCCTAAAAGATGAAGAACCTGTTGAGTTGCCTTTTGATGCTGATGATGAACAAGAAGACTTTGGCGAGGATTCGGATGTGGTGGCATGGTGTGTTGGCTTTATTGAAGCGATGTATGGCGATGAGTCTGTGGATTGGTTTGATGATGCTGACACCGAAGAAGACGTGGCAGAGCTGACTTTGCCGATGGTCATCTTATCAGGGATGGATGAAGAGAACGAAGATTTGAACATGATGCGAGATGATATTGACATGATGGTACAACTTGCTAACAGCTTAGAGAGTAATGTTACCGAGCTGTTTTTGTTGTTTCATACCAATGACTAAGCTAAGGGCTTTGAACTGTTTCTTGAAATCTAACTAAATCTATCTTATAACATCCAAATGAATAGATTAATTAGTATCAACGAAGCTTCCAAACAACTTGGCGTGTCCATCTCAACATTACGCAGATGGGAACAAATAGGTGTGCTTGTCAAGGCGGTACTACAATGACAACCATTCGTGGACACATCATTGCCTTAGACCCAAACAACACCCAAGCCACCCATCTCAAAAAAGCGTGTGGCGTTGCCAGATTTGCCTATAATTGGGCATTGAGCGAGTGGAAAAAGCAAT
>ERZ1023458.86-NODE-86-length-29101-cov-55.103939_pt1 | contig 29101 bp, 30 predicted proteins | sample MGYA00380527_ERZ1023458 | MGnify/ENA primary metagenome ERZ1023458 (study PRJEB33173, sample SAMEA4830409) | metagenome | study: EMG produced TPA metagenomics assembly of the PRJEB25223 data set...
ATTGAAAACACGTCAAGCACTGCCGAGAGCATTGCAGAAAAAGCCCTTGAAAACACCATCAATATACCACCAACAGCAACCATCAACCAAGGCACGGTGATAAATATTATGGTGGCTCGTGATGTTGATTTTTCAAGTATCTATAGCCTAAGACGGCAGTAAGGTGTGTGATGTCTGATAATTTAATGAGCTTGGATAGAACAGCGTCATTGCGTGGTCTACTCATAAAAACTGGCATACAGCGGTTTTTGGACGATAAGGGCAATACAGAAATTGCCATAAATCGCCCTTTTGAACTGTGGACGGAAAACAGTCAAGGTTGGCAACGCTTTGAAATGCCAAATTTGAATTATGCCGTTTTGCTAAAAATCGCTAATACATTTGCCATTTTAAATAAACTAGAAATTAGCCCTAAAAACCCTATCTGTTCAGGAATTTTTCCTGATGAACAGCGTGGGCAAGTGGTTATACCGACAGCGTGCGAAAGGGGTACGGTTTCTATTACCATACGACAGCCAAGCCAAGACCGATTTACGCTAGGCGATTATGGCAAAACTGGGAGATTAAATCGCTGGATTGATAAATCAACATTTGCCACAGCCAATACAATTTTACCAAGTCATTTAAAGGATAAACTAGAAGCAGAAAGCAAAGAAATTGAGTATTTAAACAAATGGCTTGATATTCCTGATGATGTGCATTTGCAATTATTTGAATTACAAATGTTAAAAGCAAAAGCCGAAAGAGATACCCAAACTTTTATTGAGCTTGGTATTAAACATTACGCTAATTTTTGTTTGGTAGGGGCGACAGGTTCAGGTAAGACGACTTTTACAAAAGCAATTTGTGATTTAGTACCGCTTGATACTCGCATTATCACGATTGAAGATACGCCTGAATTGGATTTGCCATTACATTTAAATAGGGTGCATTTGTTTTATAAGGAAGTAACACCAAAACAGCTGTTAGCGTCTTGTATGCGTATGAAGCCTGACCGCATATTTTTAACGGAATTGCGTGGTGATGAAGCCTTTGATTATTTGGGTGCGTTAAATAATGGACACGGTGGTTCTATCACAACAGTACACGCCAACGATTGCCAAAGTGCTTATTATCGCATTGGAATGCTTGCCAAACAATCTGAAACTGGTAAAAATTTGGATATTGAAAATATTATGCGTGATGTTTACACAACCATTGATGTAATGATGTTTTTAAATAAAACTTATGTATCTGAAATTAGTTATGACCCTATCCGTAAATATCGCTTAATGCAAGGGAAAAAATTGTAATGTCTCAAAAGCAATCGGCTGGTAAAAATATTGCTTTAATGCTTATTCTCAATATATTTATTGTGATTGGGGCGGTGTTTTTAGCCAATTATATTTTTGTGGAATGGCAAAAAGTACCGTCCGAATATTATGGCCATAAGACGATTTATTTATATCATGAGCAATACGGACATATTGAAAAAGTAGCAACCGCTATTAAGGGTTCTATCTTAGGTGGTTTTGTAGCTTGGCTTATTGTTAATGTGGCGTTATTAGTGGCGTTATTTGCCAAGAAAAAGCGTGAATTACACGGCTCGGCTCGTTTCGCTAATGATATGGAAATACGCAAAACTGGATTTTTGCCCACGCCCCAAGAAGAAAAGAAATTAAAAGGTAAATTTCCAAGTGAACCGCCTGTAATTATTGGTAAACACAAGGGTAAATTTTTACAATTTTATGGCAATGAATTTATTTCTATTGGTGCTCCAACTCGTAGCGGTAAAGGTGTTTCTATTGTTATTCCCAATCTATTAACCTACCCTGATAGTATTGTGGTATTAGATATTAAAATGGAAAACTGGCTTTTAACGGCTGGCTTTCGTGCTAAATATCAAGATGTTTTCTTGTTTGCTCCAAAAGCCGAAGATAAGCGTTCTCACCGATATAACCCATTAGATTATATCAGTAGAGACGAAACAGAGCGAATGGCAGACATTCAAAATATTGCCACTATTTTTTATCCAACTGATGACCCCAAAGAAGCCTTTTGGCAAAATCAAGCACAGCGTATTTTTACAGGGATTGTGTTGTATATGCTAGAAACCCCTGAACGCCCCTGCTCTATGGCAGAGCTAATTAAACTTACAACGCCAACTGCTATGCCATTGCATGAGTGGATACCTGATGTTATCAACAAACGCAAAGAAGAAGAAAGGGAGCTATCTGTAGAGTGTATAGAAGCGATGATGGCATTTGTCAATGTAGATAGCGACAACACTCGCTCAAGCATTCTAGCAACACTGATGTCCCCATTAAATGTGTTTACAGACCCTATGGTGGCAACTGCAACCAGCAAATCTGACTTTCGTTTTGATGATGTCAGAAGAAAGAAAATGACTATTTACGTTGGCATTCAACCCAACGAATTAGAGCGTTTCTCAAAGTTGCTTAATGTATTTTTTAGCCAGCTTATCAATATCAATACAAGGGTATTGCCTGAACATGACCCAAACCTAAAATATCAATGTTTGGTGTTGCTTGATGAGTTCACTTCGCTAGGCAGAGTAAATATTATCCAAAAATCCATTGCTTATATTGCTGGCTATAACGTTAGGCTTATGCCGATTTTTCAAAGTACCAGCCAAGTAGAAGACGCTTACAGCAGAGATGGAGCAAATGCGATTTTGTCAAATATTGCTTGTCAAATTGAATTCACCCCCACAACCATAGAGCAAGCAGAGCATTTGAGCAAGCGTTTGGGTACACAAACTGTAAAGGGTAAATCTGTTAGCCGTAATCGTGGCAAGGGTAGCGGTGGTAGCGTTTCAACATCAGACCAATCAAGGGCGTTAATGCTTCCCCAAGAGCTTATGGAAATGGGCGATGAAGAAGAGATTATTCTTTTTAGACGCACCAAGCCCATTAAGTGTGAAAAAGCCTTTTATTATAGCAATCCACAGGTGTTTGGTCGTCGTATGCAAAGCCTATCACGCCCTGCAAAAGGCTTACCAATACCGCCCAAGTGCGAACCGCCAATTCTTGATGTGGTGGGAATGCTTAAAATTATGCGTGGTATCGTGGGCAATGATGTAAAAACTTATCAAGACTTACAGCCTGTTGCCCATTACAAAAAACATCATGCTAAGTTTGTAGACTTACTGGGTGAAGCCTTTGGATTTAGTCAAGCAGAATTAGCAGAACTTGACGCATTAGAAGCCAAAGCCAAGGCAGATAAAGCCAGTCAATCAAATGTTATCAATGAAATCACCGCTGATGATAGCGATGATGATGACATTATAGAATTTGATTTGTCAAATCCTGACGAATTTGAAAAAGAGTTTGTAGACGAATTTAATTTTTAATGGAGTAATCTTATGAGTAACTTTAAAACTGGCACGATAGCCGATGTTGGCTATGATGACTACAAAGGCAAACAAACCTTTTATCTTGTCTTACAAAATGAAAAGGGTGAAAACGCTGAGCCTATCCGTGGCAAAGGCTTGGAAGAAGCCTTTAATAAAGTTGGCGACTTGAAGAAAGGCGATACTGTAAATCTAAAAGATTTTGGTATTGATGAGACCACCAAAAAGCGAATGTGGGAAATAGAACGCCACGAGCCTTACCAAGATTTGCAAAACTCAATCAGTCAAGACAAAGAAAGAACGGTAGCCAAAGAAAAATCCCCTGATGAAGTCGTCCAAGAAGCACAGAACGCTTGGCAAGGCAAGACAGAGCGTAAGCCTGAAGAGTTTGAAAATCTGCCTAGTAGTATTAAAAATAACTATTATGCTATTACCAAAAACCGTTTTTTGCAAGACGAAAAAGTAAATTACTATGATAAGGACGATAAAGACCAAGTTAATATCGCTTTTGAAGACCGCAAAGACAGTCTCAACACATCACGCCAAGATGAAAAGACCATTAACGCCATGCTGGACATGGCGGAAAGCAAAAACTGGACAAAAATTCAGCTAAAAGGCACAGAAGAGTTTAAGCAAAAGGCATGGCTTGAAGCGTCCTTGCGTGGTATTGAGACTAAGGGTTATACACCCAGCGAAAAAGACCAAGCCGAACTTATCGCCAAGCAAAAAGAGCGTACTCAAAACACAGTCATTGCCGAAGAAGTCAAAATCACAGATACCACACCACAAGGCGAAGCCAAGGACAACAAAGACAAGCTAGACCCCAAAGAGATAGCCAAAGATTTAGCCAAAGAAACACCCCCTGTACGACCTATTGTCGCTGGTGCGTTTGTCGCTAAGGATACCAAGGGGACAGATGACAAGTTGCAAGAAAAATCTGCCCTGCAAATCAAAGCAGATATACGCCAAATTACCCAAAACGGCTATAAGAACGGCACAATTAGCAACCGTGATGACTTGGTTAAGCACTTATCAGAGCTTGGCTATACCATTAAAGAAAACGATAAATCTATTGTTGTTACGCCACAAGATAGCACTCAAAAGGTTAAACTCACCAATGAAATGTTTACCAAGGACTATGACGCTTTAAAAGACATTAAAGCGAAATTAGAGCCACAAGCCATGCAACAACAATATCCCAAGCTAAGTGATGAGAATATCGCTAAAGCGGTATTATGGAAAGAGATTATCTTAGATAGATACGAGACACCGCAAGCCCAACAAAAGGCATTACATAATTTACATAGTACATTGCCTGATGTGGCAAGCGGTAAAAAAGAATTACCGCCCATACCACAAAATGAAATTAAGCCTGATATTGAAGTTAGAACGCCTGATAATGGTGAGCAAAGCCGTTCACGTTAATTGTGAAAGCGTTTATCAATGGGCTAAAAAGTCTTAGGTTGGTAGACATTATATTGTCCTTTTTAGTCCATAGTGCTTTTTGTTTGGTTATATTATTTTTTCTTTTTGTCTTAATAACTTGATAATATGAAACTATATATCGCAGAAAAACCTGATGTCGCAAAAGCCATTTGTGCTGGGTTAGGGGGTGGCTTTATTAGAGATGACGGCTACTACAGACACCCTGTTAAGCCTGATGTTGTAACTTGGTGTTTTGGGCATATGCTTGCCCTAAAAGAACCTGATGAAATTGATGAAAAATACAAATATTGGGATATGGACACATTGCCCATAGAGCCATTTTTACCAGCCCCACGCAAAATACCTAGCGACAAAAAAGCACAAGTAAAAATAATTGGCGAGCTTATCAAACAAGCCGATACCATCATTCACGCTGGCGACCCTGACGATGAAGGACAGTTGCTAGTTGATGGGTTGCTTCGTTATTTTGACAATAAGAAGCCAGTCATGCGTCTTTTAATCAATGACAATACTCCTGCCGTGGTGCAAAAAGCCCTTGCCAACATGAATTCCAATAGCCAATTTGAATATATGGGCTGGATTGCCGAGAGCCGAGCCATTGCAGACCAGTTATTTGGTTTTAATTTTACAAGGGCGTACAGTCTAAGCCAGCAAGCTAAAACAGGCAAAAAAGAGACTTGGCACATAGGGCGAGTACAGACCCCTATTCTAGGCTTAGTAGTGCGTAGAGACCAAGAAAATGCCAGCCATAAAAAGAGCTTTTATTATGTGATACAAGGCGATTTTGTATTTAATGGCGTGGCATTTACCGCCAAATACCAACCCAAGACAGAAGACCCTACAGATGATAAAGGGCGATTGATTGACAAGCAATTTGCTGACAATTTGGCTAATTTTTTGAGTGGTAAACCTGCCAAAATCTTTTTCGCCAATACCACACACAAAACAGAGCCAGCACCTTTGCCCTATAATCTGTTAAAGCTACAACAGGACGCAAGCCGTAAGTTTGGTTACAAGCCTGATGAAGTCATGAAAATCACGCAAACCCTGCGTGAAAAACATCAGCTTATTACTTATAACCGCTCCGATTGCCAATATTTATCTGATGAACAGTTTGCTGATGTGGGCGGTGTGTTATCCGCCATTGCTGGTACTTATGATTTAATGGCTGGGGCGTGTGGCAATGCTAATCCAAACTACAAAGGGCGTGTATTTAATAGCAGTAAGGTAACAGCACACCATGCGATTATCCCCACACAAACCGCTGGCAACTGGCAAGCCCTAAGTGAAGCCGAGCAAAATATTTACAAAATCATCGCAAGAAATTATATCGCCCAATTTTACCCACTCTATGAGTATGATGAAACCAAGATAACGCTTGATGTGATTGTAGATGGCGTGGCTTATCAATTCCATGCTACTGCAAGGATTGATACCGCTCTTGGCTGGAAAAAGCTCTATACCAATGATACTGACAATGAAGAAACCGCCCTACCTGATGATGTCTTGCAAGCAGATTTACGCACTCTAAAAGCCAGCGACACAGGACAATGCACAAAAGCCTATGCTAATGAGCATGAGACAAAACCGCCAGCTTTATACACTATGACTAGCCTACTTGGCGACTTAACCAAGGTTGCCAAGTATGTCAAAGACCCACACCTTGCCAAAATTTTAAAAGACAAGGACAAAGACAAGCAAGGCGAACATGGCGGTATTGGTACACCAGCGACACGCTCCACCATCATTGATAATCTGTTTGAGCGTGGTTATTTGGCTTATAAGGGTAAATCCATCATCAGCACAGATAAGGGCAAAGCCTTATATGACCTGTTAGATGATATTATCCGTTATCCTGATATGACCGCTATTTGGCATGATGAACAAAAGAACATCAAAAATGAGCAAGATGTCTTTACTTTTATCCAAAAAATGCAAGCAAGCACTATCACGCCAACCATTAACACCCTAAAAGTGGGTTACATCAAGCCCACGCCCAAAGAAAAACCAAGTAGTCCCTGCCCTAAGTGTGGCAGAACTATGTACTTGAATAATGGCAAATTTGGCAAATACTGGGGGTGTAGCGGTTGGAATGACAGCGAAAACCCCTGTAAGCACACCATGAACGACAAAGACGGTAAGCCAGTAGAGAAAGAAGTTAAGCCCAAAAACTTGACCGAATTTAACTGTAAAAAATGCGGTAGTCCGCTAACTAGATTTGATGGTACAAGCAAGAAAACTGGTAAGCCTTTTACCAAATTTAGCTGTTCAAACTTCCCCAAATGCAAAGAAAGCTATTGGGGTAAGGATGGCAAACCTGATTTTGATTGATGTTATAACGTCAATTCATCATATTTTTGCTTGTCTTTTTAACATAATCCGTAGGAGTAAATTATGAATAATCAAAATCAAACTAACGAATATGCACATCTAGCTTGGGAAGAACACCCTGATAACCCTGCTAATTATCCTGAAATGGCAGAGCAAGTACAGCAAAGACCCCTAAGCGATGATGAAATTAGCTGGAAAGAAGCCTATCTGACAGGGGCAGAAATGATGACCCAAAGCGAATTTGAAGCACTGGTAGACGATACAGACCGTCAAGACTAAGCACCGCAAGACTAAGCATAAGGATTGACGCATGAGCCAAAAATATGATGAACACATACAAGCATTAGCCAATAAGCTAATTGAGCAAATCAAAGAAAACAAAGCCCCTTGGCAGAAGCCGTGGACTGGAGCAGAATTTTCTTTGCCAGTTAATCATCAAGGCACACCATATCAAGGCGTAAACAGTCTAAATTTAATGGTAGAAGCTCAATCAAAAGGCTACACCGATAACCGCTGGTTCACTTACAATAACGCCAAAGAGCAAGGCGGACAGGTTAAGCGTGGTGAAAAAGGCACGCTAATTATTGCGGTAATTACCACAGAACAGGTGGATAAGAAAGATGAGCAAGGCAACATCATCAAAGACGAAAATGGCAAGCCTATCAAAGAAACAGTACAGTTAGACCGCCCTATTATCAAGCAGTATTATGTATTTAATGCCGAGCAGATAAATGGCATACCGCCAAGAGAGCTACCGCCCCAATTAGCAGAATGGGAACGCCACGCCAAAGCCGAAGAAATTATTGATAATATCCAAAATCAAGGCTTGACCATCGTTCATGAAGTTGGCGACAGGGCTTTTTATCGCCCAAGCCAAGACCAAATTACCATGCCTGAGCGTAGCCAGTTTGCAAGTGGTGATTTGTACTATGCCACGCTTTTACACGAAATCGGACACGCCACAGGACACGAAAGCCGTTTAAATCGTGATTTATCAGGTAGTTTTGGTAGTATCAGTTACGCCAAAGAAGAGCTAAGAGCAGAAATTGCGTCCATGATGATAGGGCAAGAATTGCAAATTGGGCATGACCCTAGCCAACATCATGCCTATTTACAAAGCTGGGTAAAAGTGCTTGAAGATGACCCAAAAGAGTTAGTAAGAGCCGTTAAAGATGCTGATGTTGTCAAAAATTATGTGCTAGATTTGGGACGAGATGTTACCAAGCTACAAAATAGCATTGATAAGACAAAAGAAAAAACACAGCCCGCGCCCACCGCCAATATCGCCCAAGAAAACACCCCAATCAATGTACCCTACAAACAAAAGAACGAAGCCAAAGCACTAGGGGCAAAATGGGACAGTAAAAATAAAACTTGGTATGTGCCTACTGGTGAAGATTTGGGTAAGTTTGGAAAGTGGTATTCACTTGAGCAGAGTTTACCAAATCAAAAGGAAATTCGCACAGCATGGGGTGATTTTCCACCAGTTATCAGTAATGGAAAATTAAGAGATTTATCAAATGAACCAGAATACCAAGAAGCCAAAAGCGGTAATTTTGAACAGTCTGTCAAACTTGTAGACAAACTGATTAAAGATGAAACGGTACAACATATCAAAGAAATAATAGGCGACAACAAACCCATTATTGTTCCTATTCTTTCAGAAGAAGCAAGTGGTAAAAATCGCATTCCCCAAGCCTATGCCTATGCTTTGGCAAATGAACTTAATTTACAAGTTACTGATGAGATTTTTCAAAGTAACACCGCCAAAAGAACAGGCAAGGGTATTTATCATCGCTATGTATCGCCCCCTGAATTTTCAGGTAATGTTCAGGCAGGTCAAGCCTACTTTATTGTAGATGACACTTTATCAGTAGGTGGTACGATAGCAACTTTAAAAGGATACATTGAAAACAATGGCGGAAAAGTCATTGGTTCGGCTGTTATGACGGCATACGAACAAAAAACAAGCATATCTATTAGTCAAAATATGTTAAAATCTATTGAGCAAAAAGATGGGCTAAATGAATATTGGCGTGAAGAATTTGGTTTTGGATTGGATAAACTAACCCAGCAAGAAGCTGGACATTTGAAAAAACCAACCCTAGAACAAATACAACAAAATATTCAAGAAGCACGTCAAAACTTATTAGATAACCAACGGAGCATTCCATATGATGAGACACACAAGCACAATGAGTTACAACAACGAGCAGTACATACGTCATTTGAGACTGACAGAACAGCAAATATCCGAACTCAAAGCCCACAACAGCAAGGGGGCGGAATTTTTCATGGCACATTACCAAGCCAAAAAACAACCCCAAAGAATGAAGTAACCCAAAACCGCACCTATCTTTATACGTCTTACAAAGACGCTGATGCCATGCAAGAGCTGAAAAAAGCTGGCGTTGTCAGTTTTGATATAAGGCATAAGGTTTGGTATCTCAAAGATGACACCCAAGCCGACAAGGTCAAGCAATGGACGCACCGCCCTTATGTGCCAACCCCTGAAGAAGCCTTTGTAAATCACTTAAAAGCCAGTGGAATTAATGTTACCGCAGGACACCCCATTATGGACGGTAGACCGCACCGCCTAAGCAATGATGGCTCAAATGACAAGAATGTCATGTACCAGTTTTATCCCAATCAAGGCGGTGTACCAGCAGGTCATATTACCAACTTTAGCCGTGGCGGTGTTGCTGAAAAATGGGTCTATCCAAAAGAGTATCTACATATCCAAAAGAACATTGAAGCGGTGGATATGGCAAAAGGACAAAAGCCGACACGCCAAAGCAACATCACCCTATCAGAGCCAAAGCCAATTACCCAAAAAGCCCCAACCGCTGAAGTTCTATCTGCCGAAAAACAGGCGTTACATGATAAGACCGCACAGCGTGTGGCTATGGCGTTCTCATTTGCCACCCTTGCGACAGCTCACGAGTATTTAAACAAAAAGCAGATAACTGGTAATAATGTTGCTTATGTTGTGCCTGACAAGAGCCAACTACCGCCACAATTTAGTAATGATATTGTCATTGGTAACACTTGGCAGGAAGCTAGGGATTTAAGAAATAATCACCCTGACAAAATGGTTCTGCAAAAAGGCAATCTGATGATACCCCAATTTAACGCACAAGGGGAATTAAGAGCCTTTGAAACTATCGGCTATCAAAGTGCCAAATATGCCCTAAAAGACGCTGATAAGCAAGGTTTATCTTTGGCTTTAGGTCAAGTTAAAAATGGCGAGCCAATTATTGTCGCTGAAGGCTATGCAACAGGGGCAACCCTACATGAACACACCAACAAAGCCGTGGTTGTGGCATTTGGTAAGGGCGGATTGCTAGAAGTCTCTAAGCAACTAAGAGAGTACTTCCCTGATAGTAAAATTTATATCGGTGCTGATAACGACCACCAAAAGCCCCTTGAACTCAACCCCAGCACAGGTAAACCCAAAGAAAATACAGGGCTTGTTAATGCTCAAAAAGTCGCTGATAGCGTGCCAAATGTGCATATCTTGATACCGCAGTTTGAAGCTGGCGACAAAGGCAAGGATTGGAATGATGTGTATGTAGATAAGGGCATTGATGAGTTTAAAAGACAAATCAGAGCCGAGTTAGACCGCATTAACTCCAAAGGGCAAACACAATCTCATGAAGCGATAAAGCAAGAAAAAGCAGGTCAAGAAGTGGTGCAAGCCGTGCAAGAACACATAGCACAACCCAAAGACCCACTAGATATTGATGTTATTAAGCAAAGCTACCCCACCATATCAGATAATAACATCAAGTCTGTTCAGGCTTGGAAAGAGTTTATTGCCAGCTTTGAGAGCCAAGAGGTTAGAGATAATCTCACGCAAAGACTGGAAAACAAATTGCCAGACCTAGCTAATGGCGAACAGTTGCCAACACCGCAAGATATGGGAAAGCAGGTTGACCGCTAATTTTCTTTTGTCTTATCAATCTTTGATATGTTTTACATAACGCTTGATTGTTGGTAAAGATACATTAAAGTGTGTAGCAAGTGTAGACATTGTAATTTTTTTGTAGTTATCAACAGAGCTGTTTTTTTGTGCCAATAATGCCTTAAGTTCGCTTATTTGGGCGTTGCTTAAGGCTGGTTTTCTACCCTTGTACTTGCCCTTAGCTTTTGCCTTGGCGATACCTTCTCTTTGTGCTTCACGGATTAAAGAGCGGTTAAACTGGGCGATTGCCCCAAAAATATGCAAAATTAGCATATCCATAGGATTGTTGTTTACACCGTCAAGCGTGATGTTTTCTTGTAGTGATTTAAAAATCACGCCCTTTTGGTTAAGCTGGTTGATAATATCAAGTAAATCATCAAAATTGCGAGCCAAGCGGTCTAAGCTATGCACATAGACAATATCGCCCTGACGAACGTATTCAATCATGCGTTGCAACTCTGGTCTGTCTTTGGTGCTTCCAGTCATTTTATCAATAAACACTTTGTCCAAGTTTAGGTTATCAAGCTGTCTTTCGGTGTTTTGGTCTACACTTGACACCCTAATATAGCCAACGGATTGACCTTTACTGATAATCTTTGAATGATTTTCATTATCCATATAACTGCCTTTGCTTGGTATCAGAAGTTGATATTATAAGATGGTAGTATCAAAATTTCAATATAATTCTATTGACACCAATTTTTTCTGTACTATATTAGTGTCATTAGGGTGTACTTTATTGATATGTATTTAATGTTTAAAGTGTGGTATAATAAACCAAGCCTAGCTAGATAATTAACGCCCTTTTTGATTGTCTTTGTAATTATCTTTAACCAGTCTTTCAAGCTCTCGCTTTAATTCACCCTGCTCACTTGGTAAGCTCTTAGCATAGGCTCTATACTGCTTGGCAAGGTCGGCATGAGTTTTTTGTATTGATTTAGCTTGCTGGGCTGTCGGCTTTTTGGGCTTGGGTTCGCCCTGCCCTTTTCTGTAGTTTCCATGTAAACTGCCTTGCCTATAATTGTCTTGATACTTAAAGCGTTGTATTCGCCTTGTTGCTGTTGCTTGTATGCCCTGCTCCCTTAATTTATGTACGAAACTCACTCTGTAGTTGTGTAAATCTTGTTTTCTTGGATTTAGACGCTCCCCCCTGCCATTGGTGGCATTCACCAGCACATGAACGTGTGGGCTATCAGTGTCCAAATGTTGAGCCATAAAATACTGGTGTTCATCAAATTCTTCTTTGACTAAGTTTTTAACTGCTTTTTTCATTGCTTGTGGATTTGTGCCTTTTGGCATTGAAAACACAAAATGAAATGCTTCACGCCTTGCCCCTGTTTCGTGCTTATCGTGCATACCTTGGGCTTGCCATGCTCCAATCAGGGCTTTTTGCTCTGATTTGCTTGTATACTTATTGCCGTCTTGGTCTTCTATCTCAACCTTGCCATTTCTGCCGATATAATCAAGGTGTGATTGTGCTTTATTAGCCCCTTTTGATGAGCCACTGATTTTAACCACAACTTGCGGTAATTTTTTATTAACGCCCTTAATAATATTTGTTGCTGTCTTTTTTGGGTTATAAGAAAATCGCTTAGATGAAAAAGAAGCAACGCCACTACTTGATTTTGATTTTTTAGTTTTGTTTTGTGTTCCTGAAAACCAATAATCCGTATCATCATAAATTCTTGACATATATTTTACCTTTGTTTTCTAATATATACTAGAGTTTGATTTTAGAATACCCATAACCAAATTAACATGACTATCTATTTTATTGGATAGCATATTTATTGGTAATTCCATCTTGTCGCCAGCATTATTTGCTTTTGCTATTTGATTAACATTAACGCCTATTTTATATAATTCATAGTTAGATTTTTTTAAAACTTCTATTTCATTGCCTAATAATTTTCTTTCATTGTATAAATGATTATATAGAACATATATGATATAATATTGTATTGAACTTTTGCTGTTATTTGCCAATGTCTGTAAATACTCAAAATCATATATAGGTATTGATAATTGAACCCTTTTCTTTTGTACTCTTAAATTTTTTCTTGATAGATTTTTAATTTCATCATAGTTACTTTCTGCCTTTGCTTTTAGAATGTCATGATTATGTTTTTCTATCATCTGTTGGTGATTTTCTATGTAGTTATTTTTATTTTCTATGGCTTTATTTTTTAATTCATCATTCATTTCACAACATGGATTTTCTTGTTGCATTAAATCATTGATGATAGCAATGATTGCTTTTGTTCTTGATGATGAACCTAAATTTTTTTGGGCGTACTCACGCAAAAAATCCCTGTGTTCTTGAGTAAGACCCTTAAGCAAAAATGATGATGTCTGTTCTGTCATGACAAAGCTCCAGCTGAGTAGCGACTGGTACAACCTGACGACAACAAGCCAACAAGCAAGCAACCAGTCAAGCAATTATAACACAAAAATATATATTTTTATCGGCGTTAGCCTATCCTGCACTAGAAAAACAAACAAAAAATTCGCTTAGTTGAGCCTTGGTTACTTGGGTTTGGTGGTGCAGGCACACCCAAAGACACCCTAGATGTTGAGCTGTGGGGTGATTTTAGTTGTTTTTGATTGAAAATGTTTGAAATTATTAAAAATTTTACTTGAAAATAGTTGAAAATGTTTGAAAGTAGATATATAATAATTGAAAATGTTTGAAATTATTTGAAAACTAGTGTAAAATAACCGAAATTTTACTAAGGGGGCTACTATGTATGGCTAGACCACGATTAACCAAAGAAGCTATAGCTTTTATTATTGAGCGTAGAGATGACCCAACCACTATCTACACTTGGCAAGATATAACGGATATGATTGATGAGCGATTTGGTATTAAAGTATCATTTCAGGCAGTTGCTCGCAATTATCATAAATACAAAGATGATAAAAGCATTCATCAATCCAAAGAACCAACCAAAACAGAAGTCAAAGAAAGACCTGTTTTTAAATCTAAAAAAACAGTTGCTACTTTATCTGAACCATTGTTTGAAAGAGATGAAGAAGTGGACTTAAAAAACCTTTTTGATAAAGCGGAGTAATTTATGACTTATCCACTAGACAACAGCATTCATTTTGTAATGCAAAGCAAAGGCGGAGTCGGTAAAAGTGTTGTTAGCTCTTTAATGTCTCAATATCTATTAAAGAATATTGATAATGTTTCTTTAATTGATATTGACCCTAGCAATAAAACACTAGCTTCTTTTAAGGGGTTAAATGTCAAACAAATTGACATCATAAAAGATGATGAAAATATTGTAGACCAATCGAAATTTGATGGATTTTTACAGCAATTTTTAGAAAGTAAAAATGCAACATTTTTGGTTGATACTGGTTCAGGCGAATATTTGCCTTTTAATAATTATCTATCCATTATGGGTATTCCAAACATCATACAAGAATTTGGTAAACATATCTATATTCATGTGCCAATCAATTATGGGCAATCAGAAGATGACACTAAAAAGTGTCTACTAAAACTTGCTGAAAGTTACCCTAATGTTGGTATCATTGTTTGGGAAAATGAATATTTTGGTAAACCTAGTGTAGATTTTGTGGCAACAAAAGCCTATAAATCCATAGACAATATTATTGGCGTGGTAAAACTAAATAAGCTAAACGCTGATACCTTTGAAAAAGATTTTAAAGAAATGCTAAAAAGCGGTATGACTTTTGATGATGTCAGAGCAGATGAAAAGACTTTTCAGTTTTTTAGCAAAACTCGCCTAAATCGCATTGAGCAAGATGTTAATGCACAGATTGACAATGTGTTCAATACCGAAGACTAGGTTTTTGATGTTTTCTTGTGGTGGCAATGTTATGTTGTCGCCACTTGACTAAGGATTTGTATGACAAACACTAATGACGAAACCAGTAAAATATCCCAAGAGCTGATACAGCATATTTTTGAAAAGACCAGCACCAAGGTTATGCCAAATGACCCTGCCATTGAGACCATGACGGCATTGGTGGCAATGCTTGATAGGAAGTATGCGGACTTTGAGAGTATGCTAATGGCTATCACGCATAATTACACCGAAAAAATGCGTGTAGAGCTGGATAGTGCCATAGCTGGCATAGAAGCACAGCTAGACGGTGCGAATATGTACTATGTCGGCAACAGTGAAAATCACGAAAGAAATTTAAGCGAAGCATTCAAAAAAGCCATAGAAGCCTTTGATGAGAAGAATAAGGACTTAAATTTTATTCTAAACAAAATCCAAGCGGATTATGACAAAGCCAGCGATGAGCGTTTTGAAAGACAAATAGAAAAGTTACAAGCATTACACCAAAGCAAGCAAGATACCAAAAAGCAACGTGAAGTACTATTTTCGGTCGCTGGGTTTGTGGCTGGATTGGTGGTGTGCTTGCTAGTCTTGTTTATTGCGAAGTAGGTTTTAATTTTTCTTTTGTCTTACTAACAAATAAAGAAAAACCCACTAAAAAGTGGGCTTTTCACTTAAGACTGGGTTGTATCTCTAAGCTACAGATGTAGCCACAAAGCACGTTCGTCCCAGCAAACAGGTTTATTTTAAGGTTTTATCGCCATGAAGTCAAGTGAAAATTACGAAAATATCAAAATCACGCTATCGCCAGCACGCCTAGCCACTTATGAAGCCTTTACTACCAGTTCTAAACAAGCCTTAGAACTATACTACTGGAATTTGCAAATGTCGTCAGCCTTATTTGAGTGCTTGGCGGTGTGTGAAGTGGTTGTTAGAAACACAGTCGCCCATGCCTTAAAAGCCACTTATGGCGACAACTGGGTGTGGAATAACACATTCTTGCTTAGTCTGAAAGACAATGCCAAAGAAACGCTAACCAAAATCAATGTAAAGTTTGACGACATAGACAAAATAGTTCCAGAGCTACCATTTTTCTTTTGGCAAGGCATATTTACCAATCGTTTTGATAGCAGTGTTTGGCAACATCAACTTAGGCAAATCATGCCAAATTCAAGTTACGACAATTTAAGAGTATTTAGAAAGAGCATATTTGATGACTTGGATAGAATTAGAAAGCTACGCAACCGCATAGCACACCATGAGCCGATATTTAATAGACAGCTCACAATAGACTATGAAATAATCATCAGGATTATTGGCTACCGCTGTCAAGACACCGCCTATTCCTTGCAATCAAGGCAACGTATAACTAGCCTTTTAGATAGCAAGCCTTAATTTTCTTTTGTCTTCATAACAAATAAACGCCCAATAGGGCGTTTAAATATTTACAAAATACATCAATCATCTAATGACATAAGGCTAATTTTTCTGTATTTATTATATTTATCAATATCCATAAGTTTAAACCATTGTTTTATCTTTTTTAAAACAAATTCATCTTGTTTATCACGTCTTTGTTCTTTGTTTTGTTCTTTGGTATCAAGCCAATAATATTCACAATTAAATATATATTCACCATGATATTTTCTCCAATACAAATCAAGAAAATAATTTAAATCATTGATTTGCTCAAATGTAAGTTGTTCATACATACCCTTGATTTCATCTGTAATACTATCATAATTACCCATTATCAAACCCCTTAGATACCAAAAATTTCATACAGCTTAGCCCTAAATCGCACATCTTTATGAACTGTGCCTTTATCTCTTGATTCCTTAAACCAACCAAACATCATGTTATGTTTGTAATCTTTTTCAACTTCATCTAAAACATTCTCTCTTTGCTCATTTGTCAAGCCATCAAAAATCATCTCTAGCTGTATTTGTCGTTGTCTTTGGCGTTCTTCTTCAGCTTGTTTTGCTTGCTCCAATGCTAATTGTTCGGCTTGTTCTTGGGCTTGGCGTTGTCGCTCGGCTTCTAGCTGTGCTTGTTGTCGCTCGGCTTCTACTTTCTCGGCTTCTCTGTAAGTTTCCAAGCCTTTTTTAATAAGATTGTGGCGGTGTTCTACACTTGCATTAATTTGGTCTGCATAAGCATTTTTTTGAGCTACGACTTCACGCTCTTTGTCGCTTAGACTATCCATATCAATAGTAAATTGATTTGTTTTAATATCAGCTTCTGATGTTTTTTCTTTGTCTTTTAAACAAAACTTCATCTCTAATGCTACAAACTTACGTCCTTTTTTGATGAATTCACATTGCACGTTATAGGGCGATTTTTCATTGATTTCATCAACAGCGACATCAATAGCACGTTTTTTTAGGTCAGCAACTAAAGGATATTTGTTTTGCAGTACCAACATATATCGTAAATCATCAATACTAATCTTTATATAACCTGTGGATTTATATTGCATAAGCAACTGATAAATCCTAAAGCTATATATGCTTGTAAATTTAGCTACATCTTTTACCAAAAATTGTGTAAAATTTGCCCTTAAATCGCTCAATAGCGGTACTATTTCAGGGCTAAAAATCATTCTAGCAACAATATTATCATCATGCCTATGTGGTGGCAAGGCATCAAAAAGATTATACAACTTTAAAGCTCTAATATAATCGTTGTAATACTCTTTATTGGGGTACATTTCCTTTAATTTCTGTTCAGCGTTCTTATCATATCTCAAAACCTGTCGCAACCATTGAAATTCTAGCACACCTGCATTGGTGCGAATTTTGAGAGTTTTTTTCATCAAGTCCCTAGTGGCTTGGCGTATCTCTTGAGCAACATTGCTGGTGTCTGCTCCAAGTTCTAAAAAATCATCACGACTAACATAAAATGTAGTCTCTGGGTCTATCGGTTCACCCTTGGGGATTTGCTTTAACGCACAGTAGATAAGGCGTTGCTCATTCAATGTTAAGTTGTAAGCACTGGTTACAATAGAATTATCCATTACAATTAGGTCGTTACTCATGACACACCCCTTAAAGCACAAGAAAAAGTCATCACTAGTATACTTTGATTTTTATGACTTGTAAATAATAGTCATAATTACTATTAAAAATATTCCCCATTTTCTCGTATTTTTGTCGTATTTGCTCGTAAATTTGTCATAATTTCTTGTAAATTTGTCGTACTTCACATTTATTATGATAATAAAAAAAATGTCATAATTTCTCGTATTTTTGTCGTATTTACTCGTAAAATCGTCATATTTACTCGTAAATTTGTCATAACTACTCGTAAATTTGTCATAATTAACTCTCGCAAACCCTTGCCCCACAAGGCTTTCAGGGGTGTCTAAAAACCTTATAAAAACCTTATAAAAACCTAAAAAAACCGCACTCCGAAAAAAACCTGTGGATAACTTTGATTTTCACCACTTAACACCACCTTATTTTTCTTTTTGTTTTTAAAATTTTTTTTCTTTTGTCTTTTTAAAAATCTAGTACAATGTTACCCAACAATAACCAGCTACAGGAGTAACCTTGACTAAGAGAGCCAAACCAACATACAAGAATATTTCGGTGAACATACCCACTGAATTAAGTGAACGTTTAGAAAGCCTTGCTAAACAGACAGCAAGACCAAAAACGTTTTACATTCGTGAATGTCTTAGAAAATACCTAACGGAACTAGAGCTTAGATACCAAGACCACACAACCAATGAGTAATTTTTTGTAAAAACTCTTGTTTTTAGTTTTGATTTAGTGTATATATCTATGATATAAATATTTATTATTTTTTGAATAAGAGCTATAAAATGCTTGAAATATTAACTAAAGTCGCTAGACTTGCACAGCACAGCACAGCACAGCACAGCACAGCACAGCACAGCACAGCACAGCACAGCACAGCAACTAGCCAAATTACACCCTAAATTTTTCTTTTTGTCTTTTCTAGCAACATCATCACTGTTGCTACCTACCGTAAGTTTTGCAAATACTGCAAATTCCATTCAAAACCAAATTTCTCAAATTTCACAAGTCCCCCAGTTGTCAGCCAAAGACAGTTACGGCTGTAAAGCCTTTTTGTGCTTTGCTTTGTGCTTTGCTGGCGGTCTGCATGAACCTGCTTGCCAAAAAACGATTTTACAAGTTAAACAAGGTTTAATTGGTGGTCGTGGTTCATCTCGTGTTTGGACACAAAACATCAAAAAGCGTGTCTATGTCCAAGACGCTGACGGTACTACTCGTCAAGTAGCAAGACTAAGAAAACGCTGATTAGGGGTTTTGTTATGCTTGATGTGGCAATGATGACAGAGTGTAGCCCAAACATGCACCCAGTGCTTGTACAAGCGATTGTAAAGACAGAAAGTAATTACAATCCATTTGCAATCGGGGTTAATCGTCGTAACCGTTTGACAAGACAGCCAAAAAGTTTTAGTGAAGCGGTTTTGACTGCCAAACGTTTACTTAGTCAAGGTGTAAATATTGATTTAGGGCTTGGGCAAATTAATTCAAACAATTTGAATTGGCTAAATTTGTCTGTTGAACAAGCCTTTACCCCATGTGCCAATTTGCAAGCATTGCAAAGAGTTTACTTGGCTTGTTATGACAAAGCAGGTACAAACGGCAACGGCACAAGAATGCAACGTGCTTGGTCTTGCTATAACACAGGTAATTCACGAAAAGGCTTTAGTAATGGCTATGTCGCCAAGGTAACGAATAATTATAATGCGTTGCTTGGTTATGCCAATGCCAACGTCAAAAATCCATACCAAAACACACAACAAATCACCTACCAGCAGTATGACGTTCTAGGACGCTCTACAAACGCCATACACAGCATTCAAAATATTTCAGCTACCCAAGTACCAAATGACGTGCAAAACGCAAATATGGGCGTTTCTGTGCGTTCTGACGATATTCCCCAACAACCCCCTATAAGCGAGCTTACCAATGAAACTCCAGTCAAAGTATTTCATGGTTGGGACGTTTTTAGGGATTTTTAACCCAACTTTAAGGAATTTTCTATGAAAAACCAATACTTAACAACCGCTGATTTTACGCTATCAGTACATCAAAAGGCAATGATGACAAGCATTCTAAAAGGCTCTCTATGCTTTTTGGCGGTGTCTTTGATTGCTGTAACTGCTCAAGCGGCTGGCTTTGAAGACAGTGCTAAAAAAGCAGACAAGTTGTTCAAAGATATTTTGAAATGGGCAGTTGTCTTGGCTGGTTCAGCAGGTGCGGTTTATCTGCTAATTAAATTTGTGCAAGCGTGGAACGGTCATTCAGATTGGCTAGAATTTTTGAAATTTGCGTTTTTCTATGCTTGTGCTGGTGGTGTAACCACGATTGCAGCCTACATTTTCGGTGCGTTTAAATAATGAGCGAATATCGTAAATTTTCAAGCTATAACGGATTAGACCGTGTTGTCATGATTTTTGGCGTACCGTTAATACCAGCGGTTATTGTATTTATGATAGTTATGTTTGGGGCGTTAATTGCTTCTAAAATAATCGGTCTAATTGGTTTTGCGTTTGTGGGCTTGGGTTTGCCTGTATTCTTGTTTTTACGGCTCATATGCGAAACAGACGATAAGGCATTAAACATTTTGGCTTTGGAAATGTTGTTTCGCTTAAAACGCAAAAATTACCAAGAATTTGGCAATACCCTAACCTATGTACCAATGAAGTATTTAAGAAATGGCAAATATATTCAGCAAATTTTTAAACAAGCTAACCGCTACAACAGACGAATTACCTAAGCTACAGTATCATGTGGCAGAAGATGTTATTGATTTTGAAAATAACTATCTGTGTAGCGTGATAGCGTTTGATGGTATTAACTTTGAAGCGATAGGTGATAATCACTTAGAGAGTGATTTTGACGCTCTAAATTTAGCGTATACCGAGCTTACCAAAGATAAAGCAGGGCGGTTGGCATTTTACACTTATCAGCTTAGACGCAAGATAGAAGTTGATACTGTTTATGAATTTGACAATAAATTTTGCCGTGATTTTGCCAATAAATACTTGGCAAGATTTAATGACAAGGATTATTACAACAACTTTTATTACCTTGCCTTGGTAATGAAATATGAAACTGATTTGGATAGTGGCATAGATGATATACAAAACTTGGTAAAACGTATATTAAGCATACTATCGCAATATCAACCAACGGTATTAACAACTTATCAAAACAAAAACGGTGTTCTATCATCACAGATTTTTGAATTTTTCTATGAGCTGTTAAATTGCGAAAAGCCTGTTGGTGGTATTGTGCCTTTAACGCCCAGCCCAGCTTATGAAATATTGCCGTCTGCCAATTTGCACTTTGGACATGAGATTTTGCAGATTAAAGGCGATGTAAAAAACCGTTTTGCCTGTTTGCAGGACTTAAAAGATTTTCCAAATGCCACTTATCTTGGGCTTTTTGATAGTGCCAGTCTTGCTTTGCCTTTTGAATACAACTTGGTACAGTCGTTTGTAGCGATAGCACCAGCTAAGGCTTTAACACGCATTGAAAGACAAGCAAATCAAATGCGCTCAGCTGACGACAAGGCAGAACACCAAAGGGAGGAGTTAAAGCAAGCCCAAGCGTTCATCACATCAGGCGAGCAGACGCTTGGCGAATATCATTGTAGCCTTATGGTGTTTGGCAACAGCATGGAGCAAGCGGTTAATAACGTCAATGAAGCCAACGCCAGCTTTAGCAATAAATCAGGGGCGGTATTCAAAAAAGCAAGCGTATCAGCACCAGCCACGTTTTTTAGCCAATTTCCGACTTATCGTTATAAGCCAAGACCCATGCTAAAAACAAGTCGTAACCTTGCCAGTACATTCTCTTTACATAATTATTCAACTGGTAAAGCGTATGGCAACCCTTTGGGTGATGGCTCGGCGGTTATGCCCTTAGAGACTGTTGCAAAGACTTTGTATAACTTTAATTTTCATTTTACAAATATTGATGAAAATAATGTTGGCGAAGCGGTAGCAGGTCATACCTTAATTTTAGGGGCAACAGGCACAGGTAAAACCACACTACAATCTGCAATGACCGTGTTTGTACAGCGGTTTAACCCTACCATGTTTGTGCTAGATAAAGACCGTGGTATGGATATTTTTATCCGTGCGTTGGACGGCGACTATTTCGCTATTGAAGAGAATGTGCCAACTGGTATTAACCCTTTTCAGTTTAACGATGGCCCAAGATTGCGTGATTTTTTAAACACGCTAGTAATCGCTTGTGCGACCGACAAAAACAATGAATGTACCAGCGAAGAGCAAAACCAAATCAAATTAGCGGTTGATACGGTCATGAGCTTACCGTTTGAGTTTCGCCGTATGTCCGCCATTTTGCAATCGCTCCCTGATAGGGGTGGTAATAGTCTATACGCTAGATTGGTAAAGTGGTGTACAACTGATGAGTACGGTCAAGGGGCGTATGCGTGGGTACTTGATAATCCAGTAAATTTGTTCAATCCTGACGATTTTAAAATCGTAGGTTTTGATGTGGGGTCAATTTTAAAAGAGAACTATCAGCCCACTGAGCCACTTTTGGCTTGTCTTTTGTACATTAAAACAGAAGTTGCCAAACGCCACAATCTGCTTTTGACAGTTGTAGAAGAATTTTGGCTACCGCTCAAATACAAAACACCAAGAGAGATGATTTTGGACGTTTTAAAAACAGGGCGGAAGCGTCTTGAATTTATGTTGCTGGTTACTCAGTCGCCCGAAGAAGCGGTACAGTCTGAAATCTTTCCAGCCATCATTCAGCAAACGCCGACCAAAATTTTATTGCCGAACCCTGACGCAGAATATCAGAATGCACAAGGCGGTGGTTATATCCGTGTTGGCTTAACTGAAAAAGAATTTGCAATTTTGAAGTCGCTCAATCCACAAAGTCGCATTTTCTTAGTGAAGCAAGGGCAACAGTCTAGCTTTGCTAAACTAGACTTGTACGGATTTAGTGATGAAATCAGCGTGCTATCATCAACCAAAGAAAATGTAGAATTGCTTGATGATATTTTAAGTAGATTTGAAGAAAGACCAAAATCTGATGTTTGGCTACCTATCTTTTATCAAGCAAGAAAAGACAAAAAGCAAGGCGTGCTAAACCTAGATGTCTTGGTATCAGAAGCTAAAATTGCTATGGAGCAATCAACGCTCAAAAGGGTTGAGTATGCGTAAATTGTCTACGCCCTTAAAGTGCTTGGTGTTATCAGTTACCAAGATTAAATCATGCACAAGAGCGGTCGCTCCAATGAGAGCGTCATGCTTATCCCTTTGGTTGGGGACGTGCAAGGGTGAACAGGCTAATGCGACTTCTTCGGTAACTGGCAATATACGTCCTGCAAACTCTTTGATGACATATTCATCAATCCACTTGTCCAATGTGTTTGCTTTGGTGATGTCGCCGTTATGCCGTGAACGTAACGCCCCTTGTCTGAGCTCCAATAGCACAATGCTAGACAAAAACCAGTCTTCTGGTGCTTTTGTCATAGTCCAGTGTTCAACACTGGCGTTGGCTTTGCCAAGTGGAATTTTGCGAATTTCTGAAATGATGTTGGTGTCCAGTAGATACATTAAGCCTACTCCGACATATCGTATTTGGTATCGTCATTGGCAAGTATTTCAAGCTCTTCATCTGAAAAGACGGCTTTCATTCTACTTAAAAACTCATGAGCAGTTTCAAAAGGCTTATCAGCGTCTGAGCCAGCCATTTGTTTGTAGTCGTCATAGTTTATCAATACTTGCTTTACGCCGTTATCTTCAATGAGTACAGGTCGGCGATTGACAATTTGTTGTAGCTCGCTTGTGCGGTTTTGTAGGTCTTGATAGGTGTAAGAAATCATTTTAACCCCCTGATGTGATATTGGTTTACCACATTATAACATAGAGTAAGGAGCTTTCTATGAAAGTTAATTTTAGTGAAAAAGCCAAAAAAGCAATTTCTACTTTTGTCTTACTAACCGCTCTTGGTTCAAGTACCGTAGCTCATTCGGCTATGCCAGTGTTTGACGGTGCTAACGTGGCTCAGGCGATTAGTCAAGTGCATAACCAAATTAAGCAAATTGAAAACTTGCGTAACCAGCTTCAAGCTGTAACTGGCAACGCTCGTCTTGGTGTACTACTCAATGACCCTAACGTTCAAAAAGTATTGGGTAAATATGTACCACAAGGCATTAGCGTGGCGGATTTGGCAAGTGGTAACTATGATAAGACGCTAGAACAAGTCGCCAAGCGTATAGAAGCAGATATTAAACGCCAACAAGGGGCGACAGACCCACAGGCACAGCTGGCACAAGCAACCTTGCTAAATTACGCCCAAGTTGAGCAGTCGCTAACCGACTTGTCTACCTTGGCAAAATCAGCTCAAAACACCGCCAATCAAATCAACCTAACTACAGACGCAAGTTCTAAGGCGGATTTGGCAAATACCCTAATGGCTCAAAAAACCCAAATTGACCTTGCCATTGCTCAAATCAACTTGAAGATGAAGCAAATGGAAATGTTGGAAAGACAAGCAAGAGAGATTGCAGAAGCGTCATCATTTAATCGTTTACTAGGAAAATAACAAAATGGCAGATAGCGGTGTATTTACTAATATTTTTACATTGATTGATGACAGTATTATCAATGTTGTTATCGGTAAAGCTGGAACTCTAATATCTGTGTTAGAGCCGTTATTGCTGAGTTCCTTTTCCGTCTATCTGCTATTTTTGTTTCTGTCTTACTGGAATGGTAGGTTTGAAGATAGTATTGTTGATTTTTTCAAAAAATGTATCGCTTGGTCTTTAATTTTAACGTTTGCTTTAAATATTGGTTATTACAATGATTATATTGTGCCAACAGTGATGAACTTTGGCGATTATTTAAGCCAGAAATTCTCAGGAAGTAATACAACCATAGATGGAAGTCTAGATGATATGGCAACCATTGTTCTTAATGGTATACAAGAAACTTTAAAGGAAGCAAATGGTATATCTGCTACTGTTTTAGCTATTATCATTATTTTACTAATAGCCATTTTTAGTATTATTTTTCTAATTATATCAGCAGGATATATTTTATTAGCAAAAGTCTTTGCAGGAATTTTGGTTGTAGTCGGTCCACCCTTTATTGCTATGGCTTTATTTCCAGCGACTAGACAATATTTTTCTGCTTGGGTAAATCAAGTGGTGAATTATGCCTTACTTACTTTCTTTTTGAATGTCTTGATGGCGATTTTTATTGAATTTATGGTTGGTGCATTTGGTACTGGATATATTGATTTAACTCGTGGGTTAAATATTGCGATTGGTGCAGGTATTTTCTTTGTTGTACTATTAAGACTACCTGAACTTTCAAGTAGTCTCGCTGGTGGATTATCTGCTAATGGCTTTACACAAGCAACAAGGGCAATTATGAATGTATCCAAAGCTGGTAGAAGTTTTGGTGGTGGTGGCAAAAGCGGTGGCTCTATTGGTAAGGCTTAATTATTTTCCTAATAATGTATTAAAAGATTTTTGTTCGTCAATAAACTTCTGTGCTTCATTAGCGTTCTTGCAATTCTCATCAGATTGTTTATTGGCTTTACAGGCTTCTAAAACTTCAATACGTTTAGCTTCATTTTCTTTAAGAAAATCTACGGTATAAGTTTCTTGTTTACAGCCAGTTAATAAGATGGCGGTAATTACAGATATTGTGAAAAGTGTGATTGCTTTCATATTTTTTCCTTTTGTCTTTTTAATAAATTAAATAGGCTTTTTAATTTTAGCATAAAAATAAAGGTAGAGATGGTATTAATGCTGGCGTATCCGCTGGCAAAACAGGATACGCAAGGGGCAAAGCTGGCTATACTTGGGCTAAAGGTAAGATATTTGGCAATAGAATGGAAAAATCATAGTTAATTATCTATTTTGTTTTTTATTAAACTCAGCAATTTTAATTAAAGCGTCCGCTTCATTCGCATTTTTGCAATTTTCATCAGATTGTTTATTGGCTTTACAGGATTCTAAAACTTCGGTGCGTTTAGCTTCATTTTCTTTTAGATAGTCCACAGTATAAGTCTCTTGTTTACAACCAGTTAGGGCGGTAGCGGTAATGGCAGATATGGTTAAAAAGGTGGTTAGTTTCATGATTTTTCTTTTTGTCTTAATAAAATAAAGTCCTTTAAAATTTTATCACAAAAGCTATGTTTTTAAAAGGTGCAATATGCCAAAAATTCTTATTTTACTATCTTGTGTGGGTTTGGTGCTAACAGGTTGCCAAAGCCATAAGTTACCCCAAGCCAAAGGCAAGTGGACACCAGTTAATGCGGTGGACTTTATACCGCCTAATGTTACTAAATATAGTGATAATGTTCAGACATTAGCACAAGATGTTGATTTATCAGAAGCTGACAAAGAGATATACGATGAACATTTTTAAAAAAGCACCCAAGCAAGCAAAGCCTAAAAAAGACAAAAAGATAAGCGACAATCAAGCGGTTAACGATTATCTCAAAGAAGCACGCTCTTTTGAAAATAGCCGTATTGAGTTTGTGGAAAAGTCAAAAACTTTTTGGCAGTGGGTGGCATTGGGGGCGGTGGCTATTGCCATTGCTAACAGCGTGGCGATTGTAGGCTTAACACCGCTCAAAGAAAAAGTGCCGTTTGTGCTTCGTGTCAATGATAGCACTGGTGAAGTGGATATTGTAACAACCTTGCAAGATGAAGACATTACTAGCTTAGAGCAGACAGCACGCTACTACTCGGCTAATTTTGTGAAGCTATCAGAAAGCTATGATTGGTACACGGTACAACGCAATTTTGATGATTTGATGTTGTTTGCTGATGACAATGTTCAAAATCAAATTAGAAATAAATTTGCCATGCCGTCCGCTCCCCACAAAGTGTACGCCCAAAGCCAGCGTGTAGATGTCAAGATTAACAGTGTGTCTAAGATTGGCGATAACCTTATGCAAATCCGCTTTACCAAGATTGTAAGCCCCATGAATGGTGGTACTTATGACGCTATGAGTGGCAGACTAACACCTGAACCCCAAGAGAGCCGTCATATCGCAGTTTTGGCGTATGAATATATCAATGTGCCAACGGTTGATGAAATACGGCTTGTTAATCCTTTTGGCTTTACCGTCAAAAGCTATGAAGTCAATGAAGACGGTGGATTTTAGGGGGTTATTGTGAAAAAACTAATTTTTTGTTTTGTCTTATTAACATCTATGCTATCAGCTCACGCCCAGCAGTCGCCAAGTTATACCGCTGATAGCCGAATGCAAGTATTTGATTATCGTACTGATGATGTGTTTGTTATTAAGACAAAAATAGGACATTCAAGCCTTATCCAGTTTGAAGATGGCGAAAATATCCATGATGACGGTGGTTTGGGTGTTGGTGAAGCTCGTGATTGGTCTATTGCAGTCAAGGGTAATAATGTGTTTTTTAAGCCGTTACAGCCGTCCGCTCCAACCAACATGATTATTGTAACCAATAAGCGTACTTATGCTTTTGCCTTACATAACACCATAGATGATGACATGACCTATGTTGCACGCTTTAAATACCCTGAAGACCCTATCAATGCTAAAAATACGCCTAAGCCCATACCGACAAGTTTTCAGCGTGTCAAGCAAGGCGATGTTACCTACTTGATAGACGCAAAAATCAATACGGCTTATGTCAAGCGTGGCAATGCTGATATAACACCAACAGCCATGTGGGATAACGGTTTATTTACTTATATGCAGTATAACAACGCCAAAGAATTGCCGACTGTTTACAAAGTCATGCCTGACGGTACAGAAGCCTTGGTTAATACGCATATTGACAGCGATACCATGATTATCCATGAAGTTAATCGCCTGTATCGTGTCCGCCTTGGTGGGGCGGTGGCAGAGCTTGCCAACCAAAGACTACAAGATAATGGGTTTAATCATAGCGGTACTTCAATCCGTGGCGTGGTGCGGACAGAGCAATAGGGGGTAGATATGGGTTTATTTAGCAAAAAAGAGCCGAAAAAGATACTGGGCAGAGACGATACAGACGAGACCGAAAACAGCATTGAGCAGGTAGGCGAAGAAGACGCACAAGTCAAAGATGATGTGCCAAGTGTCAATCAAGCTGGCAGAGACGGTGGCAATGCCAAGAATTTTAAGATAATGGCGGTGGCACTGGTGGGGATTATTATCATGCTAATTGGTTCTGCTATGGCAATAGGGCGTTATCAGCAATCCAAAGCTGACAAAAAAGCCCAAGAGACCGAACGCCAAGCCCAAGAGCAAAAAAATATGATAACCAGCGGTTCAAGGGTGGATATTGAAGCGGATAAGCAAGCCATGCAGTCTTTACCGCCCCCAGCGGATTTTAGCGACTTAGATAATGATGACGACACGGCAGATATGGTGGTTGCTCAGCCTGTGGTTACGCCAGCACCAGCACCACAGCCACAGCCTGTATATAACGACTATAACAGCCCTATGGTGGCAGGGCGTGATTATGCACCGCCAGCACCCATACCAGCTCCACAGCCACAGCCGATGATTATCTATGATGATAAAGATGATGACGAGCCGACAGCACCAGCCCCAATACAGACTGTGCAGGTTGAGCATTCATCGGTCTTGGTTGATGTGTATGGTTCACGCACCGCCAGCGTACAGCAAGAAACTGGGTTGGCAGGTAGTATGCGTTCATCAAGCCTTGCCAATGGCACAGTAAACAGCCGTGGTGATGTGAGCATGATGTTATTACAAGGTACAACCATTCCTTGTGTGTTAAAAACAAGAGTGGATAGCACCTATCAAGGCTTTACCATTTGCCAAGTGGCAAAAGATGTCTATTCTGCCAATGGTAAGGTTTTACTAATTGAGCGTGGCTCTAGTGTCTTTGGTGAGCAAAATATTCAAATGAGCCAAGGTAAAGCAAGGGTTGCGATACTATGGGGCAAAATTGAAACACCAAAAAATATGTCTATCAACATAGACAGCCCAGCCACAGGACAACTGGGGGAAATGGGCGTGGGGGCAAAAGTCAATAACCACTTTTGGAAACGTTTTGGCGGTGCGATTATGCTAAGCATTATCCAAGATGCCATTTCTGCTGGTACAACACACTTAGAAAAGGATAAATCCAAGGCAGGGCAAACCACGATTGAAAACACGTCAAGCACTGCCGAGAGCATTGCAGAAAAAGCCCTTG
>ERZ1023458.96-NODE-96-length-25908-cov-39.925541_pt1 | contig 25908 bp, 24 predicted proteins | sample MGYA00380527_ERZ1023458 | MGnify/ENA primary metagenome ERZ1023458 (study PRJEB33173, sample SAMEA4830409) | metagenome | study: EMG produced TPA metagenomics assembly of the PRJEB25223 data set...
TAACAGTCTGATGATAAAAAATAGGATTAAAATGCTTAAAATCATTGTCATTGATACTTTTTCTATTAAAATTGAAATATAAATTAGGTTTATGGGGTTTTTAAATGATGTTTTAGACCGTCATGCCATATAAACAATTCTCATAAGTCCACGCCACAATCTTGTTATCATCATTGTTTTCATAAAATGCTGATAATAATGTGTGCCATGTTTCAAGCTGATTTTCATTGATATTTAACACGCCACAACCTGCCATGATAAGTTCGTAATTGGCACAAATCATTGCCGTGCGTTTATTACCGTCCCAAAATAATTGATGTCGCATCATATAATACATGGTTTTTAAAATACGATGCGTGTTTGATATGGGTAAGTGATTCAATTCATTTAACGCTTGTTCAACCTTATTTTTAAGCGGAATGTCTGGCACAAAACTCACGCCACTAATGCCAACATTGCCAGTTCTTAGCTCACCCCACGCCAAACTTTCATTGTATGCCACAAAACCATTGACTTTGCACGCAAATGCCAGGTCAAATTGACTGTCCGATGATAAAATAAATTGCCACGCATTTTTTAGATTTAACAGCACTTGCATATCATGGGTTGAAATGCCGCTCACACTCATGCCATCAATAATGGTTTTGGTCTGGGAAAAAGTGGTATTGACATTTTCCAAGCGTGACATGCTGTGAATGACTTCAACGATGTTTTTTTTCGCCAAAAACCGATTTTGTTCAAGGCTTAGGTTGAATTTGTCAGCAAACATGATGGGCACATTCATTCAAAAAAATCGTCATCAATTTCACAAATTTCAAGCACTTCTTTGACTTGAATGCCCACTTTATATTTAATCATCAAACCAACCAACTCTTGCCCATCAATCAGGACAATTCTGCCCAATAATTTTTGAGAAAATCCTTGGGCGGATTTGGTAAATGATGATGTGGTGATAAATACACCCCGTTCCACGCCATTGCCCTGTAATGCCCCTGAAAAGGATTGTAATTCTTTTGAACCAATCATGTTATCACTGGCATATCTTTTGGCTTGAATGTAGATATTTTGAATGCCCAACGGGTCTTGTTTGATGACCCCATCAATGCCACCATCGTGTGATTTGCCAGTATGTTCAAACAAGTTTTCTTTACCGCCATATCCCATGGCAAGCAATAACTTTAATACCGATTTTTCAAAAAATAAAGGCGTGCCTTGTTGCAATTTATTTAACAGTTCAACCGAAATTTCTGTTTCAAGATTTTTAATGGCATTTTTAGCTTGGGTTTCAAAATCCATGTCATCATTATCATCAGTTTTAATGGCGGATTTGCCTGATGATTTTTCTTTATGTTTAATCTCTGCTCTACTTTTTAAATAACTTTTCCAATCAGGTAAATCAGCTTCATCATACAGTTTTTCGCTAATTTCTGTTTTATCTTGCCAAAGCTGTGCCATTTTTAAACCAATGGGTGTGATTTGATAGGTGGCTTTACTGATGCGATTTAAGATGCCTGCTTTGGTTAGAGAACTGATTGACCAAGCGATGGCGTTTTCTACTTTTGGCTGACCACTATCAAAACGCAAAGTTAAAATTTCATCAGAAAATTCCCCCAATTGAATGACGCCTTGATAAATCTCTTGACGTTTACGAACTTTATTATCACTCATCAGCTTTAATGTTAAAGCACGGCATTTATCACGACATTCACGATTATTAAAATTCATAACAGTTTTCCAAAAGAGCAAGTTATTTTAGATGGTGCGTTTCATAAAGCAAATGCACTCAATTTACCGTCCAAAATGTCACTACCCAAATTCACACTTTCGCCTTTTGCATTTCCATAATAAATCTGTCAAACAAAGCTGAACAATCATGCGGGCCGGGGCTGGCTTCTGGGTGTCCTTGAAAGCCAAATGCAGGTTTATCGGTCAACTCAATGCCTTGATTTGTGCCATCAAACAGTGAGCGATGCGTGGCTTTAACATTGGCAGGTAAGGTCGCTTCATCAATGGCAAAGCCATGATTTTGTGATGTTATCATCACCGTGCCATCTGCCAAATTTTGCACAGGGTGGTTTGCCCCATGATGCCCCGATTTCATTTTGATGGTTTTTGCCCCACTGGCCAGACCCAATAATTGATGCCCCAAGCAGATACCAAAAGTTGGAATGTCCGTTTGCTCAATGATGTGTCTGATATTGTCAATGGCATAGGTGCAGGCGGCAGGGTCAGCAGGGCCGTTGGAGAGAAAAATGCCATCAGGGTTTTTTGCCAAAACCTCGCTAATCGGTGTTTGGGCAGGGACAACCGTCACATGACAACCCCTATCCACCAGCATGCGTAGAATGTTGGTTTTTGTGCCAAAATCATAGGCAACCACATGAAATTTTTTATTAATATGTTTGCCAAGCTGTTTAAAATAACCGCCTGTTGGGCTGTCTGTTTTGCCATATTTGGCGGTGGTGGCAGGGTTGTCAGCAAGTTCCCAAGTGCCTTGTGTCCATTCAAATCCTTGTGGGTGGCAGCACTCTTTTGCCAAATCAAGCCCCGTCAGACCTGCAAACTCTTTGGCAAGTTGCACCGCTTTGTTTTCATCGTCAGCTGTGATGTCCGTGTCGCTGTCTATGGTATAAATACAACCGTGCTGAGCCCCTTTATCACGCAAAATTCGGGTCAGCTTTCGGGTGTCAATTTCGGCGATGGCAACGGTGTCATGGCGTTGTAGAAAGTCGGTGAGTGATTCATCGTTGCGAAAACTTGAACTGATGATGGTGGCATCACGGATAATCAGCCCTGATGCCCAAATGCGATGTTCACTGCCAGACTCGCCATCTTCGCTGTTAGTGCCTGTGTTGCCAATGTGTGGGTAGGTTAAGGTAACCAGCTGTTTGGCGTAACTTGGGTCGGTTAGGATTTCTTGATAGCCTGTCATGGCGGTGTTAAATACCACTTCGCCAACGCTACTGCCCATTGCACCAATGCTGATGCCGTGAAAAATTGTACCGTCAGCGAGGGCTAAAATGGCTTTGGGTGTCGCTTTGGTCATGTCACATCTCCCGTTGACGAATAAAGGGGGTAAAAAAATAATAAAGGGGATAAAAATAGGGTCAGTTTATGTTCAATCATGATTGGTTTGTTTTTGGTAAATTTTGCTAAAATTTACCCACAAAAAAACGAGAAGACTATAAAAAAAGCAACCCTAATCCAGTATGAATACGTGGACAGGCGGTTTGCTTTTTCATAGGTCAACTCGCTGTTTTAGATTTTGTGTATTATAGCGACAATCACACCTTTTGGCTACCCATCAGACAACTTTTTATTATATGCAATCGAATGCCATAATGACAAACCAATAAACACAATGCCGATACTGCCTGTTACCAGCTCAGGAATGTGAAAACGAGCTGACAACAGCATGATGATTGCCAACGCACCGATGGCATAGTGAGCCCCATGCTCCAGATAAACATATTCGCTCAGCGTGCCTTTATCCACCAAAAAAATGGTCATCGAACGCACAAACATCGCCCCAATCGCCAAGCCTAACATGATGATGATCACGTCATTGGTGATGGCGAATGCCCCAATCACCCCATCAAAACTAAACGACGCATCTAAAATCTCCAGATAAATAAAACCGACCATGCCCCCCTTTAAAATCGCAGGAGACAGTCCAGCTGTGCCATGATTTTGATTATCAGCAGCATCAGCATGAGTATTATGGCTATCATTGCCTTCTAGTAGCGCAGACAGCACTGACACCGCCAAATAAATCAACACGCCCCATACCCCAGCACTGAGCACCACGGCTTGCTTGCTGTCATCTACCAAAGTCAATGACAGCATTAACACACACAATGCCACAAAAATAGCAATGGCATCAACACTGCTAAATTGTAAAAACTGACGCTCAAGCCAAGCAAACCATAAATGTTCTTTATCCCCAAACATAAACTTTAAAAACACCAATAATAAGAACATGCCTCCAAAGGCACTGATTTCAGCGTGGTGAGCATTGAGTTTATCGGCATAAACATCAGGTTGCTTCAGTGCCAACTGCATGACTTCCACCACCCCTAAGTCTGCTGTTACTGCCACAATGACAATGGGAAACACCAATCGCATGCCAAACACCGCAATCAAAATACCCACGGTTAAAAATATCTTTTTCCAAAAAGCATTCCACCCTTTTAGTACCGACGCATTGACCACCGCATTATCAAAAGACAAAGAAATCTCCAATATCGCCAGCATCAGCGTTACCGATAACGCAGTGATAAGCCCTGCCATGCCACCATGAGAAAACCCCCACCAGCTGGCGACCAACAAGCAAATGAGCGTAAAAATGATGTCAAAACCAAAGTGTTTTAGCATAAAAAATCTCGTCAAATAAACTTATAGTAAAAAATTAAAAAATGGTACAAATCCATATAAAATAAAAGAACAGCGAATCAACACAACCTAATCGCCAGTCCCTACGTTTTTACTTAACCCAAGCCCAAGTATTTTCAATAGGATTAAAATCAGGGCCATAAGATGGAAGCCAAAGAATGGCATGACCTGCATTCTCAATAAAATCTTGGATATCTTGTCTTTTATGGAACGTAGCGTTATCCATGACAATCACGCTATTGGCTGGTAATTGGGGTAATAACAATGTTTGTGCCCAATGATAAAAAACATCACTAAGGTCGGTATTCATTGGATTTAAAACCACTTTCATCAAGGTAGATAATGGGCCTGTTAGCTTGCTGGTATTGGATAAGTTGCTCAGTAAAGGCTGTACGTTTGGTGTCATCAGCTTTAGGGTGTTTCAATGTCTTTTTTTTGAGTGATTTTGAGTCGCTGTAGGGCAATTCCAATGGCTCGTTGGGTGCAGTTAAAGCGAACGGCTCGTTCTCGTTGATGGTGGTCTGGATGGGTTTCTACGTCTTGGCGTAGTGCGTCCATGTCTATTTTCAATTTGCGTGTGGTGACCACCTTGCGTTTTGGTTGTTTTTTCCAGTTTTGAATGGTGGTTTTGCTGATGTTGTATTCATGAGCAAGTACTCGATGGCTTACTCCTGCTTCAAGTTTGCTTAGTATCATTTGTCGGTAGTCTTGTGAATATGCCATGGTTACTATTGTACCAGTTTTATTTTTTTTATTGCTATATTTTTAGTTATTTCTTAAGCTCTTTGATTTTGGCGATGGTTTCAGCTTTGAATGTGTCGCTGTATTCTGCTATTTTCTTGCTCATGGTAAACTCCTGTTTGGGTTGTTAGTTTACCAATTTTTTTGTCCATTTTTTCAGCATGCGTCATACAAAGCATTGGTGGAATTTTCAGATTTGATTTTGCTGAAAGGTTTTTTTTCATGTGCTTAGAAAAAAAACTTAAATATTAAAGGCATGGTGAAAAATCGTAAATTAAGCCGTGCCATCAGTGATTTGAGTTTTTATGAGTTCAAAAGACAATTGATTTATAAAGGGAATATCCATAACAAAACCGTCAAGGAGATGGATAGATTTTACCCAAGCAGTAAAACGTGTTCATCTTGTGGTTTTATCACAAGTAAAGAAAAATTGACGTTAGCAACTCGCCATTGGACTTGCCCAAATTGTCATACCAATCATGACTGTGATGTGAATGCAAGTTTAAATATTTTAAAGCAAGCGGATAAGGTTTTAAGGAACAGTGATGTTGTGAATGTATTCACCACCACATGCGTGGCTTAGAAACAAAAGCTAATTTTGCCAGCATTGTTCTTTTACCATAGTCCTACCACATTTAGTACCCTGTCATCGCAATTGTTACAGGGTTTTTTTGTTGTTTTACGTTCTCTATTGCCCCTACCCCTTTTGCTCACCGCCAAATTTCGGTATGATGAAGCGTTTTAGGACGGAAAAAACTGACCATGAATGCCATAAATAAAGACAAAAACCAACCGCTCACAACCGCCCCCATCACTTCTCCACAAGGCACGCCCAAAGTCGGCGTTATCATGGGTTCACAATCAGACTGGGCAACCATGAAGCTTGGGGTGCAGTTATTGGCGGACTTTGATGTGCCATTTGTTTGTGAAGTGGTCTCTGCCCATCGCACCCCTGACAGATTATTTGATTTTGCCAAATCTGCCAAAGACAACGGACTACACGTCATCATCGCTGGGGCAGGTGGGGCAGCACACTTACCAGGAATGTGTGCCAGCCAAACCCCTTTGCCTGTGCTTGGTGTGCCAATCAAGTCATCTACCCTAAACGGCTGGGACAGTCTGCTGTCTATCGTACAGATGCCCAAAGGGGTGGCGGTAGGGACACTGGCGATTGGTACGTCAGGAGCGTATAACGCTGGCTTGTTGGCGATACAAATTTTGGCATTGCAGGATACGTCTTTGGCTGATAAATTAGACAGATTTCGTGAACAACAAACGAAGACCATTTTAACCAGCCCCATACCGGGAGTTATCAATTCTTAAACATTGATTTTTAAGCATTGACAAACGGATTTTTAAACATTGACAAGCGATGGTTAAAACCTATTTTTATTAAAACATATTTTTATTAAAACCTATTGATTAAGACAGCATTATGACCGCCAATCCAACCCCCAAAACCACCACAAACACAAGCACCAACACAAGCACCAAGGCAAGCAAAATCAAAACCATTGGCATCTTGGGTGGTGGGCAACTGGGTATGATGCTGGCTCAAGCCGCCTTACCACTTGGCTATCGCTGTGTGTTTTTGGAAGACAGCCCTAATTGCCCTGCCAGCTTGTATGGCAAGGTATATAGTAGCCAACAGTTTGAAGATTTTGCCAATCATGCAGACGTATTTACCTTAGAGTTTGAGAACGTTCCTGTCAAAACCGTGCAATGGCTACAAAAATTGTCTCAACCTAACCCAACGACTGACATTGATGTTGATGCCAATGTTGATACCAATGTTGATGCTGATGACGCACACAAATACGGCATGTATCCCCCAGCTTATGCCCTACAAGTCGCTCAAGACCGTCTGGCAGAAAAAAGGTTATTTAATGCACTGGACATTGCCACTGTTCCCTTTATGGCAGTCAATAACAAAGAAGAACTGAACCAAGCGGTACAAACCTTGGGCCTACCACTGGTCGTTAAAACAAGCCGTGGCGGTTATGATGGCAAAGGTCAATTTATTATCCGTCATCATGATGATGTCATCACCGCTTGGCAAAAGCTAGGCTCTGCCGTTACTGGTGATGGTTCATTGACTGCCACGCCTGCCCCTTTGATTGCTGAAAGTCTTATTGATTTTAGTCGTGAAGTGTCTATCATCGCTGTTCGAGGACAAGATGGGCAAGTGCGTTGTTATGATTTGGTAGAAAATTATCATCACAATGGCATTCTTGCTAAGAGCCAAGCCCCTGCTGTGGGGGTGGGAACATTACAAGAACAAGCTCACCATGCCATTACCAAATTACTCACCCATTTGGACTATGTGGGCGTGTTGACGTTGGAGCTGTTTGTTAGCAAAAATGCCGATGGCATGCCGATTGTGTTGGCAAATGAAATCGCCCCACGAGTACACAATTCAGGACATTGGAGCATTGAAGGGGCGATAACCAGCCAATTTGAAAACCATATCCGTGCGGTGGTTGGTCTGCCACTTGGCGATACTGACAATGTGCGTCCATCTGTGATGATTAATGTCTTGGGTCAATATCCTGATATCGATAAAGTATTGGCGATTGATGGCTGTCATTATCATACCTATCATAAACAAGAACGCCCTGAGCGTAAAATTGCCCACATCACTGTGATGCCCAACGACGTCAGCAACCTAGAGCCTGCCTTACAAGCATTGATTGCGTCATTGCCTAACAAGGTTGGCTTAGACTGATGGGCATGAGCATTTGGGTAGATGCCGATGCCTGCCCTGTCATCGTCCGTGAGTTGATAGGCAAAACCGCCATCAGAACACAAACGCCTGCAATTTTTGTTGCCAATCAAGCCATTAAATTACCCAAATCACCCTTGATTGGCTTGCAAGTGGTGGCAGCAGGTTTTGATGTGGCTGATGCTCACATCGTTAAGCACTGTCAGCGGGGGGATTTGGTGATTACCAATGACATTCCACTTGCCAGCGATGCGATAAATAAAGGGGCATCTGTCATCACCACACGTGGGCAAGCATACACCGCTGACAACATCAAACAAGCGCTAAACATGCGTGATTTTATGGACATGATGCGTGGCACAGGAGTAATTAATCCACAAGAGACAGCAAAAACTGGACAAAAGCCCTATGGCAACAAAGACAAAAAAGCCTTCGCTGATGCGTTAAATCGTCTGGTGAGATGACAGCACACATGCCACACTTAAAAAACAGGAGTCTGTATGAACTACCAACACATATTACTGGTTACCGACCTAAAAAATGATGCCGACCTTGTCGCTGCTAAAGCCAAAATGATGCTAAATGCCCACCCCAATGCTCAACTATCGGTTTTGCATGTGGTCAAAGATAACATGGTGGGCTTTGGTTATGAGTTAATCCCAGCTTCAAGCATTTATGACGGTGTGGATAAAGAACGCCAACAAATTGCCCAACAAAAATCACAAGAGCTGCTTAAAAGACATGACATCGACAGTGGTAACATCAACATCAATACCGCCATCTCTAGCAGTAACGGCATCATCAGCTATTGCCACAGTCATCAGGTGGATTTAATGATTATTGGTCGTCATGAGCGTCATGGCTTATCTGCCTTACTTAAAGGCACAACCATCGATAACATTTTGCCAGACATTAACTGTGATGTCTTTATCGTGCAATTATGAGCCACTTAAATCACCATCAATATCACCTTAAGGATAAACATGTATCACATCATGGCAATAGGCAATGCTTTGGTTGACCACGAATACCGTTTAACCGATGCACAACTGGCAAGCACCCAGTTAAAAAAAGGCAATATGACCCTAGCAGACGCCAACCAACAACAACACTTATTGCACCAACTTGATGACCTTGGTCTTAAACCCAGTCAGCTTATGGGTGGTGGCTCAGCTGCCAATGCCATGTATGTCATCGCCAGTCTTGGGGGCAAATGCCATTATACTTGCCAAGTGGGTGATGATGACAAAGGCACATTTTATCTAAAAAATCTTAACGAAGCTGGGGTACATACCAGTGAGCAGGCGATTCATCAGGGCAAAATCACAGGTACTTGTGTGGTGTGTGTCAGCGACGATGGTGAACGCACCATGCAAACGCATTTGGGGGCATCAAGCGACATTGATGAAAAAAACATCGATTTTGGCATATTAACAGACAGTGAGTGGCTGTATTTTGAAGGCTATCTTGCCATGTCAGAGCAGATGGCTTCTGCAATCAGCAAATTACGCCAACAAGCCTGTCGCCAAAATAAAAAAATTGCCGTCAGTTTTGCTGATCCAGCGGTGGTCAGCGTTGCTAAAGCAGGGCTAACGCATATGATTGGTAACGGTGTGAATGTGATTTTTTGTAACCTTGAAGAAGCCCAATTATTCACCAAACAACAATCAGTTGATGCTTGTGTTCAAGAATTACTGCACCATTGTCATCTTGCCGTGGTTACCCAAGGCGGTGATGGCAGTGTCATTGGGCAAAAAGATGCTGATGATAAGACCCATCTGACACACATCAACACGCCAGTCGTGGATAAAGTACAAGACACCAATGGCGCAGGGGATAATTTTGCAGGGGCATTTTTATACGCCTTATCTCAAGGACACACACTTGCCCAGTGTGGCAAATTTGCCAGCCATGTTGCCAGTCAAGTGGTACAACAGTTTGGCGCTCGGTTAGAGCCATTACAATATCAAGCAATTGCCAAGCAAGTGTTGTCTTAACAACCCACTAAAATCAACAAAAAATCACCAACATCATCATAAACATCAATAAAAAACCGACTGGCAAATAAGATTTACCAGTCGGTGTGGAGAGACGCAAATAAGTGGTTAGTGATTCATGTGGTTCAGTGGTTAGTAAGTAAAGTTCACGCCAACACGGAAATCACGACCTGCCCCAGGTAAGGTATCTATGGAAGCACGCTGAGTGTGCGGACGATAGTTTTTATTAAAGACATTATTCACCGCAAAATTCACATTCACCTTATCGTTGCCATAAGGCTTCCAGTTGGCATAGATGTCGCTGACATTATAGCCTTCACGGTTAAGAATAGCACCATCTTTATCATCAAATTTACCGCTCATGATGGAGGTGTCTTTGGCATCTACCCCTTCAACCAATGTGTGTCTCACACCAAGCTCTACGCTGGGGTTTGGCAGGCGATAGGCGACATCTGCTGTCCATGTACGACCTGTACGTACGGCATATTCAGGGTTAGCTTTAAATTTGACATTGTGCATGGTTGGTTTGCTGTGAGCAACGCCAGCACGCGCACGCCACGCCCCATCAGCATAGCCTACGCCCAGCTCATAACCGTGGTTGGTCTGATGACCTTGGTTACCAAGATAGGTAATCTGAGCTGTATTATCATTGGGGTGTTGTATAGCATCAGCAGCAGCTCTGGCATTATTAACACGCTGCCAAAAATAGCTGCCAAAGGCGGTATATGGCCCATTATTATAGTTAAAACCGATCTCGGTATTGCGTGCCTTTTCTGCTTTTGCATTGTCATCAATACTGATCACACCATCACGGAAGCCACGACTTAGGATGGCATCAGCAAAGCGTGGGCTGCGAGTGGCATAGATTAGGTTACCGCTGACGCTTAGGTTAGGATTGACATCATAAATCACCCCAAAACTTGGGTTGATGTCGGTTTTTCCAACCTTTTTACCGTCCATGGCTTTAAAGTCAAAACGGTCAACACGCACGCCTGTATTGATGGTAAAGTCATTGATTTGGTTAATCGCTTCTAGATAAATGCCAGCATCGGTTTTTTCTTGATGCACCACGCTAGGATTTAGACTTCTGGGCGGTACGGCTTCTTGATGGCGATAGTTGATGCCGTATTTTAATAAAGTATGGTCAATGCCAAAGCCTTTTAATAAAAGGTGGTTGAACTCGGTGTCAAAATTAATATTTGCCCCTGTGGCTACCACATGCATGTTTGATGGTGTATCAACATTATCTATTAACGTTTTGGGCACATCATTGGTGATATAGGTGTTACCTTGATCGCTGGAAGAGTTGCGTCCATGTTCTAACTTATAGACATTGGCAGTAACTTCATTCGCAAAGCCAAGGTTCTTACCTGTCCATTCAAGGTTGGTTAACTTCTGGTAGGTTTCACGCTGAGTTGGGTTGTTCCTATCTAAATCAGCCACCAATTTACCATTGGCATCAACCACGTTATACTTTTTACCATCTGGTGTTTTACTGCCAAGTTGGTAACCCTTGCCTGCATATTTTTTATCTGTATTCAATTTTGCCTGCAATTCCGCTTCGGTATACTTTTGCTTAGTTTTTTTATCTTCTATATCTAGTGTCAAGACACGATTGGCGAAGTCAAACTCTTCACGCACACCACGAATGCCTTTATGCACTTCATTTAGATGGCTGACCACAAATCGATGATCGCCAGCAGTTAGCCCTGCCTTGACAAGGTAACTGGATTTATCCAAGGCACTTCTTGTAACCACATCACCGCCCAACAGATTGGTGTAACCTTTACCACCTTTATAATCACCGTCATTTACTTGATTATAAGAGACAAGGGCATCTACCTGACCAACTCCTGTCTGTGCTTTACCAAAGGCACTGCCATGATAAGAATGACCTTTGTTGGTTGATAGGCCTGCACCAACCTTAAAGCCATAATCTTTGTCGCTGTTTCTTAAAAGCTCATCAGCATCTAAGGTTTTGGTAACAATCGCACCGTTGGTTGCCCCAATGCCTGCACTGGCAAAGCCCGCCCCTTTTTGTACCGAAACAACTTTGACCATCTGAGGGTCTAGCATAAAGCGACCTTGGTGATAGTGCAATTGACCATCTTGGTAAGCGTTGTCAATTTTTAGGTCAATGGCATTATGACCCATGCCACGAATGCTGACAAATTGAGAAGTACCATTACCACCGCCAAAACCGATGGCAGGTTCATCTTGCAACAGGCTACGCAAATCTGTGGCAGTGCTTTCGTCTTTTTCTCGCAAGGTAACAACGTCAGTGCTGTTCTTAGCCCCCATGCGATCCGCTTTAAATGTTAACGCCTCAAGCTGGGTGGTTGGCTGTTGTGGTGCAGCAACACTCATTTGAGTTGTCAAAGCCATTGCAACTGCTAAGCTTAATGTGGTTTTAGAAACATTAACCATGGGCATTTACTCCTATTGAATGTCAGTCATGTATCAGAATGGTTAGCAATGTTTTTGATTATAAACTTTAATAACAACAATGTAAATAATAATAATTACTATTTCTAAATTTTTACAAAAAACACTCACCTAACTGCTTAACTGCTGTTAGGTGAGTGTTGATTGCTGGGTTAATTTTGATGGGTCAATATTTTTGGTGGGGCAATGTGCTGATTTGCCAAACAGCCACTGATAACAAACAGCTACTGATAATAGGCATTTTCACGATGGGTGTGGTCGGTCTCGTCCACCACTTGTGTCAGCTCTGGAATTTGTTGTTTAAGTTGCACTTCCACCCCTTGACGTAAGGTAACGTCCACAGCGGCACAGCCTTGGCAACCACCACCAAACTTCAGCACCGCAGTCAATCCCACGCCTTCTTCTTCTATCAGTTCTAATAGCTCTACCATGCCCCCATGAGCTGCCAGTCCTGGGTTAATCTCTGATTGCAACACATAATTGATGCGTTCTTCAACACTGGCATCTTCACCCACTTTCGGGACTTTAGAGTTAGGGGCTCGAAAGGTGAGCTGACCACCAAAGCGGTCTTTGTTGTAGTCAATCACCGCATCTTGTAGATAAGGAATGGAATGGGCATCAATAAATGCTGAAAAGGTTGGATAATCTAAACGCAAATCTGTGTCATCATGTTCATCAGGCTGACGATATGCCATGCAACATTCTGCCCGTGGTGTGCCGGGATACTCCACAAAAATACGCACACCGATGCCATCGGTTTCCTGCTTGGCAAGCAGCTCAGTCAGATAACCTTGGGCAGATTCGGTGATTTGGATATTACTGCTTAGGGGGGTGTCTGTGGTATCGATGTTGGTGTCGGTCATGATGGGTTTCCTAGGTTGATAGGATTTAGGGTAGCAGGATTAAAAAGCGTTGTTTTTTGTCAACGTTGTTTTTTGTCTCTGATTAGCCATTAATTGCTCATTAATAATGGTGGCATTATAACATTTATCAAGCAAATCATCTAAGTCATTAAGCAAAACCATCTAAGCAAAACTGCTTTTATTGCTGATTAATTTTTGTTAAGGTGAGTTAGTTGGGTTTGATGACTGGCTTGATAACTGGCTTGATAACTGGTTTGACAAAACCCACTGAATAAAACTGGCTTGATAAAACGTCAATAAAAAGGCTTGCACTGATGACCAATCGTTACCAAAAACATACCAACTTCCCCACACTTATAACGTCTGTCCCTTACGCCCCACAATTACTTGATAAATTACAACAATACGACCACATTGCCCTACTGTTACAAGGCGGTGGGGCATTGGGGGCTTATCAGGCTGGTATCTACGAAGGGTTGTATAACCAAGGCATTTCGATTAACAGCATCTCTGGCATTTCCATTGGGGCATTAAATACCGCCATCATCGCTGGCAATCACCCAGAAGATTGTGTGGACGCACTAAAAAGCTTTTGGAATACCATCACACAAAGTAATTATTTTGGTTTGGGATTTAATCCATTTGATATGTCATTAAAATGGCTCAACACTGTTGGTCAGTTTGACATGATGACACAATCTATGCCATGGTTGGTTGATAATGGTCTGCTAAAACATCAGCTAAGAATGCTTGAGTCCAGTGCTGAAGCGTTTGAAACTGCCCTTTACGGTCAACAGGGATTTTTTCGCCCACGCCATCAGCTTTCGTTTGCAACCACGCCCAATCATTTAAGCTATTATACCATTGATAAGCTAAAAGACACGCTGGCATCACATTGTTGCTTGGATTTAATCAATCGCCCTGAACGTTTGCAAGTAACGGTTTCTGCGGTTAATGTCCGTACAGGTAACTTTGAAATTTTTTGCAACGCTGACCAACCACTACGTTTTGAGCATTTTATGGCATCAGGGGCATTGCCCCCTGGGTTTCCTGCGGTGGAGATACAGGGTGAATATTACTGGGACGGGGGCATGGTCTCCAACACCCCATTAAATGAAATCCTAAATCATGAAGAACATCTTAACCAGTTGATTTTTCAAGTGGATTTGTGGGACGCTAAAGGCATTGTGCCAGAGAACATGTTGGAGATTGACGAACGCATCAAAGACATTCAATATTCCAGTAAAACTCGCATGATTACCGATTTAATGAAACAAAAGCTTGAATACAATCGCATGATAAACCAACTGGTTGATGTCATTCAAAACACACCTGATTGCATCAAAACCCCAGCTCATAAAGAGCTGCTTAAACATGCTTGCCAATTCACTCAGGTGGGGGTAAAAAACGTCATTCAGCTGATTTATCACAGCAAATCTTACCAAAAAGGCTATAAAGACTACGAATTTAGCCGAAAAACCATGCTCGACCATTGGCAAAGTGGGCTAGAAGATATCCAGTCTACCTTTGCTTATCCACAATGGTTTGACATGCCAGAAGATGATGAAATTTTTATCACTCACGACATTCACCGAAAACGCCGTGAGTTATCACAAGCAGGACGCTAGCGTTAACTCATCACCTTTTTTAGCCAGTTATCTGTTTTTAGCCAGTTATCTTGTTGACACAAAACCCCAATGCCTGTAAATCTTGTGCTTTATCATAAGGAGCTAGGCTGGCTTTGGTATGTGGTTGGTTTTTAAGATAGGTTTTCGCCACTCGGCGTAAATCATCTAAAGTTACCGCTAAAATTTTAGCTCGCATGGCGTTTTGCCAAGCTTCGCCACGCTCATGTAAATCTGCAAAGCAAGATTTGACGGCTTCCCCTGCAGGTGAGCCTGGTTTGTCCATGCCTGCCACCACGCCTAAAATGGCTTCTTCTAGCTGTTCTGGCTTTTGCTCAGTGGTTAACAGCCAGTCAATGCTGTTGGTAAAGTGTTCAAATGTTGCTTGACATTGTGGATCACGATAACTAAAGAACTTAAAAGCACAGGCATCGGCATCATAGCTTGCTCCGCCACCATATGCCCCACCTTGCTCACGAATGGCACTGTGTAGATAACCATGACGCAAATAGGGAGCAAGCACCATCAAGGCAGGGGTGTCAGTATGATTGGCAGGGGGTACAGGATAACTGCTGGCATTGTGATAGACGTTGGTGGCAACCAACCAAGCCAAATCTTCCGCCACCCTTTGTTTTTCATTGGCTTCTCCAATCAGTTGCCCATTTGCCAGCTCTGGTATTGTCTGCACAAAAGCAGGTGGCAAGTTACTTATGGCATCGCTGTTTAATGGCTTTTCAGCTTGACATGTGTCTGTCTGATGCGTGTCTGACCAAGCATTGATTAAGTGTTCGGTCAGCATTGGCAAATCATCAGCTTCTGCCACTAAGATGGCTTGCATGGGTAAGTTGATGATGCTTTGATGCAATGCCATTAAACCTTTTGATAATTGATTAAACGCCACATCAAAGGCAGTCTTATCGGTGCTGGCTTGGGTCAAAAAGGCTTTAAGGGCATTTAACGCAGGCAAGCCACCACGCACATATTCTATCTGGGCTTGTCGGCTCATGCCACGACTGGCGGTCTGCATGGCATAGGCATGACCTGACCGAGAAAGGCTTGACTGCCAAGCACTCTGTTTTTGTTTTAGCAACTCCTTGATGCGGTCATGTTCGCTAAACACCCCCTCTAACATCACCTCTTTTAACAAATTGATGGCTTGTGGTTTGCTTACCAAGGCTCTGGTTGCCATGACAAAATAACTTTGTAACCGCCAAGGGTCATTGATGCTGGTGCGTTGACTGATGCGAGCAGTTATCCCAGAAGATAATGATGCTTGCTTGGCTTGCATCTGTCTTGCAGATAAGCTGTCTGTCCCCAGTTCTGTCAATAAGGCAAGGTAGATGGGCAACAGCGAATGATTGATGATGTCATCACGCCCTGCCAATGGCACAATGATTTGATGATAATATAAGCCATTCGTGCCTGTTTCATATTGATACAAGGTGGTGTCTTGCCCTGCCAAACGAATGGGCTTAGTACTGCCCTTTGCCAAGCTGATGGACTTTGGCACGTCTTCTAAGCCCACTTTGGGTAATAAACTTAAGTCATCTGGCGTGGTTTGTCGCTTAACCAATGCTGCCGCTTGTTCACGCAGATGGGCTTTATCCGCTTCACTCAAAGTCTTATCGATGGCATCTAGACGCTGTTGTTCTTCTTTTGCCAAGCGTTCGGCTTGTTTGTCATCAGGCACAAGACTGACACGCACTCGATGGGGATTATCCACCAGATGCTTTTGTAACAGACTGGGCAACCATGTGGGGTCTTTGACTTGCTCACGTAGCCATGCTAAATGCTCATCAATCTGCCACACATCAATGGGATTGCCATCATGAATGGCGGTACTAAATGCCTCTAGCATCAAATTTAACCCATAAGGCATGCTGTCGCCACCGATATGACGCTGATTAAGCTCAATTTGGTGCAAAATGGTTTCTATTTCTTCATCATCAATGGGTTTGGCAGCCATGTCTGTCAATAACTGCATGATGCCTTGTTCTATCGCTTTGGCATGCTGTGGTTCAGAACCTCGCACCCCTGCATAAAACACCATCTGATAATGACTGTCATCTAACCCCAATAACGGACTGGGGGCAGTTGCCAACGAATGGCTTTCTAAATAAGCTCGCAACGGCGACCCTGAATGCTCTGTCAGCACCCCTTCAAGCAACCGCAACGCCAAACGCTCTTTGGGATTAACAATGGGCGGTAACAACCACGCCAACACATGATGCGTCTGCTCTTTAGTCAATTCATTCACACCATAATGCTCTGTTGCCACCACAGGGGCGGTGAATGATTGCTCCAGTACTGAGCGGTGTTTTTGCCCTTTATCAAACCTAACCAACGCATCATGATGCAATTTGTCTTGAATGTCTGCAACCGCAATATTACCAAAACTCATGATGACCGCATTGGTCGGCTGGTAATGGCTTTGATGAAAATGAACAAGCTCTTTGTGGGTCAAGTCTGGAATTTTGGCAGGATCACCACCTGAATTATAATGATACGTGGTTGTAGGGAACAGATGGTGAGCAATGGCATGATACAACTGGTCAATCTCACCACTCATCGCCCCTTTCATCTCGTTAAACACAATGCCCTTAAATTGGGGCTTGTCTGCCTCGTCCAGTTCAATGCGAATGCCTTCTTGAGCAAAATCCAATGGATCAATATTGGGAAAAAATGTCGCATCTAAATACACCGACAGCAAGTTAAAATAATCCTTACGGTTCTGTGTGGCAAAGGGGTATACTGTCCAATCAGCCGCTGTCATGGCATTCATAAACGTATTGAGTGAACGTTTAATCATCGAAAAAAACGGATCACGCACAGGATATTTGGCTGAGCCACACAAAGCGGTATGCTCAAGAATATGAGCCTCGCCTTTTGAATCCATGGGCTGAGTACGAAAACCAATCAAAAACGCATTCTCATCACTGGGGTGAGCAAGGTGATAATGTATCGCCCCTGTCTGCTTGTGCTGGCAAACCAACACGTCCAATGATAAAGCGTCAATGCTATGGTGTGAGAGTAACTCAAAGGCTGGGTGGATACTAAACTTGTTTTTTTGATTGGTATTCATGTCATGGCGTACCTAAAAGTATGAAGTATGTGGTTTGTCATCTATGGTTTGTCATCTATAGATTGGCAAATGAATATGGGGAAAATTGCCACAATTTCAAGACAATAAAAATTGATAAAAACCATTTAAGCCCTATCACTACCAAAAGCAATCACCTCATCAATGTGGTTTGAGTTTGTCAGCACCATTAATAACCTATCCACCCCTAAAGCAATGCCACTACAGGCAGGCATCTGCTCCACCGCTTGCAACAAGGCATTATCTATTGGCATCACTGGCAATCCTTGGGCTTGACGCATTTGATTATCCAACTCAAAGCGTTGTTGCAATGCCTTAGCATCTGCCAACTCATCATAAGCATTGGCAATCTCGATGCCATTGATATACAACTCAAAACGTTTAGCCACTTCATGACCATCTTTGTCTTTTTCTATCCGAGCCAACGCTGCCGTTGCTTTAGGATAATCAACGATTAACGTTGGCAACTCACGCCCCAAATTTGGCTCAACCAAATGACTAAACAACAAATCCAGCCACATCTGATGCTCGTCCACACCCGATTCAGGCAGGTGATGGGTAATTCCTTTGTCTTCTGCCACCGCCTTTAATACAGTGGTACTACTGGTTAACGGATGCACACCAACATGATCCATAAACGCATCGACATAACGATAGTGGCTAAGTATTTGCTGTTGCCCTGACACCGATTCTAACAGCTGTGCCAGCTCTTGTGCCAACTGACTTAAGTCAAAATTAGGGCGATACCATTCTAGCATGGTAAACTCAAGATTATGGCGACTGCCTCGCTCATTATCTCTAAACACAGGACAAATCTGATATATCGGCACTTGCCAACTGGCAAGCAAACGTTTCATCGCAAATTCAGGAGATGTGTGCAAATAAAAACGGGTTAATCTGTCTAAATAAGTGGCATCAGCAGGGATAGATTGTAGATACACATCGGTATTGCCTGCTTGCGACAGCAAAGGAGTTTGGACCTCCAGCACGTTACGCTGGGCAAAAAATTGACGCATCTTAGTGAGTAAATTCGCTCGTTTTTTTGCCATACCAAGAGTCATCATAGGGGCAAAATTGGTAAAATTGGTAGAGATGGTGGTGGAATCAAAAGTATCCGTCGCTAAGCCATCAAACTTATCATGACCATGATGATTAAGCATACAAACATGTCCCCTATTAACAATGAATAAAAGTTAACAATGAATGAAAGTAACAACTAAAAGTAACCATTCATTATGATAGCAAAACCACAAAAAACAAATCCTTAAAACGCCATTTTGCCAAAAAATATGGGCATTTTTAGCCCATAAAAACATTTTTAGCCCATAAAAACCTGTCATGCCGAATTTGTATCAAATTAACCAAATTAGTAACACACCCCAATATTAGCAAATAATTACAAGAATTACATAAAACAGACACAAATAGCAAATACAATGCAGATGCGATATGCACTGGGATTAAGATTGACTTAAACCTGAACCCAAACTGAATTAACTTGGAGCATTACCATGAAAACTTTGAATAAATCCGCTTTATTGGCAGCTTCTGCGGTACTATTATCCACCACCGTGGCACATGCCAATCCTTTCACGGCAAAAAATACCCAAGCCACAGAGTGTAAAAAAGATGACAAAGCCTGTCTACAGGCTAAGGCAAAAGCTGCCAAAGCTGCCAAAGTCAAAGCTAAAAACACTGAAGCAAAATGTGGTGAAGCCAAATGTGGTGCAAGCACCAAAACCAGTAAAGCCCCAAGTAAAAATACCGAAGCCAAATGCGGCGAAGCCAAATGTGGTGCAAGCCATTAATCCATAGAATAGAAGAATAGAACAGCCATTAACCCATAGAACAGGATTATTATGACACTTTCTTCCAAAAAAACCCTTGCCAAAACCCTTGCCACCGCATCACTGGCAACACTTGGTGTTACTGCTTGTACTCAAAATCCCTTTGGCAGTACTCAAACAGCCAATACCCCACAAAGCACACAAGATGTACAAACGCAACAAAACATAGGCACATCAACCAAAACTGCTGAAGCTGCTTGCAGTGAAGGCGTGTGTGGTGAGGCAAAATGTGGTGCAAGCACCAACAAAGTTGCTGAAGCTGCCTGTAGCGAAGGCATGTGCGGTGAAGCCAAATGTGGTGCAAGCCACTAACATTCATCGTTAACATTAACCACAGTGTTAATAATCATCATAATTGTTAACAATCATAAAACACTGAAAGCCTGTATTTATCCATACAGGTTTTTAAAAATCCCAACACACCACAAAAAAATACGACCAGATTTAAAATACGACAAGGTTTTTTGTCATGCACAAAGTTAACCAACACAAAGTTACTCAGCACAAACGACACACCACCACCAACCATCAAAGCACAACAAGCAACAAAAGTAAAAAACGCAATGAAAAACAAAAACTTGGTGGCACAGGGCTTGGCTTTCGTCGTAGCCTTGTGGGGCAATTACGCACACACGACCTATCTGTATTGGATTTTTTTGAGCTATCGCCTGAAAACTGGCTAACCAAAGATGGTCAGATGGGTGGTGCTTATGACAGCATATTACGTGAATTTACCGAACGTTTTCCTTTTGTCTGCCATGGCTTATCGTTATCTATTGGTAGTAGCCGTCAATTAGACAGCAACTTATTAAAAAACATCAAAGCATTTATGACAACCCATGACATCAAGCTCTACACTGAACATCTGTCTTGGTGTAGCGATGACGCTGGGCATCTGTATGATTTATTACCCATTCCTTGCACCCAAGAGGCGGTTAAACTGGTATCAACCCGAATCAAACAAGCACAAGACATCATGGGACAACAGATTGGTTTTGAAAACGCATCTTATTATTTTCGCCCAACAATGAGCGACATGAGCGATGGCGAATTCATCACCGCCATCTGTGAAGAAGCCAACTGCTTGCTACACTTAGATGTGAATAACATCTATGTCAATAGTCATAATTTTGGCTTTGATGCTCATCAGTATTTACGTGAATTACCACTTGAACGCACGTGTTATCTGCATGTGGCAGGACATTATGTTGAGCCTGATGGGTTCTTAATTGACACACATGGCAATAAAGTCATTGACCCTGTTTGGAGCTTATTAGATGATGCTTATGGCTTGATTGAAGCCACAGGTAAAAAAGCAAAAGATATCCCAACTTGCCTTGAGCGTGATTTTAACTTTCCGCCTTTAGCAGAATTGTTAGACGAAGCTTCAATGATTAAAGCGTATCAAACAAAAACTTACTCTCGCCAAGCGGTCTGAAATGATGCCCATGTCCACCATCACCCACAATCAACCTAAACAATCTGATTTGGCAGATTTTCAACAAACGTTTGGGGTATATATACGCCGTGGCACACACACCACAAAAGATGAAGCACTTGTGCCAAAACGTGTTGGTACTTTATATCAAGAACTGGTCAAAAACAGCATATTAAGTTTTCCCAAACAATGTTTTCCCTTATGCCAACAAGTGGTCGGTGAGCAGGTTTTTGACGAACTGTGTCAAAAGTTTGTCGCTCATCATCTGATGGATAGCCCTTATTTCACTGATATTAATGATGAATTTACTCAATTCATTGCTCAAATCACCACAGATTCCCAACACATGACTGATGACTTACCAGCATTTGACTTGCCAGCATTTTTGCCAGAGCTTGCTCATTTTGAATGGGCAGAACTGCAAACTGACATTGCTCCAAACCGCATGTTTGCACCGATAATGCCTTACTGGCCAGACACATCAGTCAAAAATTCAACAACCCACCCATTAAAACAGCCACAACTCAGACTAAATGGCAGTCTGCTGCTTTTGCAATATCAATACCCTGTACAACAATTTAATCAACCAGCTTTTTTTCAATCAGCATCTTCAAGCAATGAATGGCAGAACATGATGCCAGAGCCAACTTTTTTAGCCATGTATCGACATCAAGATGGCGATGGTATTAAAACACGCATTGAAACACTCAACTTAACCCCTGTTACCTTTGTGTTATTAGATTTTGTACAAGAAAAATTGCAAAAGCAACCATCACAAAAGCAACCATCACAAAAGCAACCATCACAAAAGCAAATTCAAAAAATACCACAGATAACATCAAGACCCATTTTTTCCAATGACAGTGAGTTATTAAAAGAATTTCTACCTTTACTTGGTGGTGAATTTAATGATGATATGCTGATATTTTTTAAAGAATTGGTGGCAGATTTAGTAGCAAAACAGCTACTTTATGTTCAATAAATCTCACCATAATAAATCATATGAACGAATTATGTGAATGAATCATGTCAAAAACCTCAGTCAACATACCAACCTGCAAACAAGACAACTGTCTTATCCGAAAAACTTCGATAACATATAACCGTGTCATACAACAACTGACATTACTTGATTTTATCCCTTTGTTATTGGCACGGATTTATCTTGCTCCTATTTTTATCATTGCAGGTTTAAACAAATGGCAGAATTTTGCCAGCACCGCTGAGTGGTATGGCAATGCCGATTGGGGGTTAGGATTACCCATGCCTGCTGTGCTGGTAGGCTTAACTGTTTTGGCAGAGTTTGTGGGGGGATTTGCTTTATTATTTGGGGTCATGACTCGTGTGTTTAGCCTGATGTTGGCAATCACCATGGTGGTGGCAGCATGGACGGTACATCTTAAAAATGGTTGGTTTGCAATCGCTCCATCTGATGCTTCAACCAGTACCGCACGATTTTTTGATTGGTTTGGGTTATCATCGGCACAAGTCAGCATCACTGCCAGTGAGCAGGTAAATGAACGGCTTACCATGGCACGCCATATCTTACAAGAACATGGTAATTATGAATGGCTAACTGAAATGGGCAACTTCATCATTTTGCAAAATGGCATTGAATTTGCTTCAACATATTTTTTAATTCTACTATTTTTGCTGATGTATGGTGGTGGTCGTTTTTTGAGTGTTGATTATTGGATAAAATATCGACAAAAACGATAAAAACAAAGATAAAACCCCTTATCTCAATCTCTCATCAAATAAAACCCTCCTTTGCCATCTTAACAAAGGAGGGTTTTATCATTTCTATTGAGTTAGTTAACTACTTTCAAGTTCACCATGACATTAACACATTAACGGCAATTTTTCTGTTGATATATTTTGGTTAAGGTATTTTGACGGTCTTTGGCAGCATTGATGGCTTCTTCTGTATTACTATAAGTACCAAGTAAAGCTGGCCAAAATAAAACAGCGGCAGCAACATTCTTACCTGTTACTTTACGCTCATCACGTGCTTTTTTCTCAAACATTTTAGCTTCCTCAATTTCTGCTTTTAGTTGAGTACACGATAAGTTTGTATCACTAAGCTTATTGACTTCCACAACATGTGGGGTGGCACACGCTTGTAGCAATAAAGTGGTTACAATGACCGCAACAGTTGAAAGTTTTGAGACAGTTTTCATAAAATTCTCCAAGCAATTAAGACATCAATACTAAAAACGCAAATAATTAAAACACAAACATTTAAAACACAGACAAAGAGTACACAAAAAATAACGATAAGGCAATAATTTGTGGCAAAAAAATTTACCCCCATATTCACAATATGAATGGTTTTTTCATATCTCAGATATGGTTGAACACCATTCACGGCGTAGGGGGTAATTTTTTCTTAAAGCATCAAAGTCTGTTCCGATGACATGGTTAATATGTTTTGTTATTTTGGCGTGTAAGGCTTGATTATCTGCCATGATGTCATAGTATGCTGGTAATTGGTTTGGGTGCTGTTTTAGGTGTTGCCAGTGGTATGGATTATTGGGTAATAAGTTTACCATGTCTTGACGGCGGTTTAATCCAAAATGCTCAACCAAACCATCATAAATCATCTGCGTGCCACGCAATTTGCCCTCCAATGTGTAGCCTGCGATGTGTGGCGTGGCAATGTGTAACCGTTTTAGCAAATCAACACTCACCACAGGTTCATGTTCAAACACATCTAGCACCACTTGGCGTTTGGTCTTTATCATGTCTGCTAACAAGTCCGCTTCATTCACCACTTGCCCACGAGCCGTATTTATCAGCAAGGTATCAACGGGGGTGATGGCCAAAGCATTGGCATCTATCAGACAATGGGTGGGGTATGGGCTTTGACTGTCATTGGTCAATGGCACATGCAAGCTGATGGCATCACAATTTGTCAGCAACTTTGGCAAATCCACTTGTTTTATCCTTGCCATTTTTATCCGCGCTGCCTGTTTATCAACAACAGAAACAAAAGGGTCGTATGCCAAAACTTGCCAACCCAAATCAGTGGCATACTGTGCTAACGTCCAGCCAATGTTACCCATGCCAATGATGCCAAGGGTCATGGGCTGATGCCAATGCTGTGGGCGTAAAGTCAAAATGGCGGTCAGCACATATTGAGCCACCGAATGCTTGCTACAACCTATGGCATTAACAAAACCAATGCCACGCTCTGCCAAATATCTGGTTGCCACATGGTCAGTGCCAATGGTTGCTGACCCAACAAACTGTACGCTGTCATTGTTTGCCAACAACTTGGCATCTACCTTGGTTACTGAGCGAATGAGTAACGCATCGGGCTGATGTTTGGCAAGCACATCAGCGGTTATCTCTCGCCCTGCCATGCCAGTTATTTTAACAGGCACACCCAATATTGGTAAATTAAAATAGTCTTGTAAATAAGCAATGTTCTGGTCAGCCACAATGTGAAGAGTATTGAGCGTATTTTTCATAAAAACCACCTTAACTGTGGTCAAAAGCAAACACTGATAAGTGTGTGTGATTTGTTCACTTGTGATGCTACTTTGGTGTTGGTCTTGTACCCTGACGTTGATCTTGCTCATTGGCTTTGCTAAACAGCTCATTTTTGTGTTGACTTATCCACTCACGCCATACAGCAAGCCCAATCGCCAGCACCACAGGACCAATAAACAACCCCACAAAACCAAATGCCGTCAAACCACCAAGCACACCAATAAAAATAATGATAAATGGAATGCGTGTTGCCCCACTGATGACAATCGGACGGATAAGATTATCCACCCAGCTGATGGCAAATATCCCCCACAACGCCAAACCAATCCCTTCGGTGGTGTGTCCCTGACTCATCAACCACAACGCCACCCCGCCCCACGCAAACGGCGTACCAAAAGGTATCAATGCCACCACAAACGTCAATAACGTCAATAAAATGGGGCTGGGTGCTCCTGCCAGTGCATATCCTATCCCTGCCAACAACGCTTGAGCCAATGCTGTCAAACCAATGCCATACACCACCGCTTGCGTGGTTACCCCCACCGAATCAATATAGCCATCAATCCGATTGCCAATGATGTTGCGTAACGCCTGACGAATTTGCTTAATTAGGCTTGTGCCATCTCGATAAAAGAAAAACAGCGTCATCAACGCCATGCCTAATTTAGCAAGGCTACTAAACAGCACATCTAACGCCACTTTGCCATAATACAGGTGCGACTGTATCCACTGCTTTAAAGCAAGCATGGAACTTTCAGGATTTTTGTTAATTTCCCATAAGGTATCTTTAATTTGTTGCCCAACCACAGGCAAATCCTTGATGGCATCTGGCAAATCCACATAACCTGCTTTAAGACGGCGGATAAGTGTGCCATACAGACTTAATGCTTCTTGTTGTAGCACAAACAGCCCAATCACCAAAGGAATGCCAATTAACAAAGAAATGCTAATCGTCATAATGCCTGAGCTCATGCCCGAGCTTAATTTTACCTTTTGATGAAAAAAGTTATACAAAGGGTAAGTAACATAAGCAATGATTGCCGCCCAAAGAGCAGGCACAATAAAAAATTGCACCACCATAAAACATAATATAATCAACACCACCAACAGGCTGATGGCAAGTAGTCGTTGAATAATCAGCTCTTTAGAAAAGTTTTCAATCATGGTATGAGCTTATTTGTCATCTTCTTTTGGCAACCACTTCTCCAACGCTTCTGCCTTATGGGCATCATCTGCCAAAGGA
>ERZ1023458.104-NODE-104-length-24389-cov-51.361634_pt1 | contig 24389 bp, 13 predicted proteins | sample MGYA00380527_ERZ1023458 | MGnify/ENA primary metagenome ERZ1023458 (study PRJEB33173, sample SAMEA4830409) | metagenome | study: EMG produced TPA metagenomics assembly of the PRJEB25223 data set...
TGGTACGGATGGCTCGGTTGCCAATAACTTACCACGCTTAACCGTCGCAGGCTATAACGCCCAAAACACCAAAATCACCAAACTAACGGCAGGCAGTGACGATAAAGACGCCGTTACCATCGGACAACTAAAAGACGCCAAGCCTACTTTAACCGCAGGCACTGGCATTAATATTACCGATGGCACGCTGACAGTTGGTAGTGATGGTACGGTTACCGCCCCAACTTATAACATTAGCGTGAAAACCGCCACACTGACCAGTAATGGTACTGGTAATAAATTTGCGGTTAGTGGTGATAATAATAACAATGGCTTAGTTACCGCCCAAGATTTGGCAAACTATCTAAATACAGTCAATCAGACGGCTGAGACTGCTAACACCGCTGCTGACAGTGCTAAATCTACGGCTGAAACCGCCAAAGGCACAGCAGAAACGGCTAAATCTACGGCTGAAAGTGCTAAATCTGCTGCTGACGCCGCCAGTCAAACAGCAACCCAAGCCAAAACAGCGGCCCAAAAAAGTGCAAGCGAAGCCAAAACTGCCCAAGAACAAGCCACCCAAGCACAAACAGCCGCTACCACATCTGCAAGCGAAGCTCAAACCGCTAAAACCGCTGCTGAAAAAAGTGCAAGCGAAGCAACAACCGCCCAAGAGCAGGCGACAGCAGCCAAAGATAAAGCAGAAAGTGCTAAACAATCAGCCCAAGAGGCTCAACAGCAAGCAACGACATCTGCAAGTGAAGCGACAACCGCTAAAGAACAAGCACAACAAGCACAGCAAAATGCTCAAACAGCTCAGCAAAAAGCAGAAAGTGCTAAATCTGATGCTGAAAGTGCTAAGAATTCTGCTCAAGAAGCCCAACAAAAAGCGACAGAAGCACAGCAAAACGCAAGTCAATCCGCCCAAGCTGCCGAAACCGCCAAAACTGAAGCCAATGATGCTAAAACTGCCGCTGAAAAGGCTAAAGAACAAGCAGCCACATCCGCAAGTGAAGCAGCCGAAGCCAAAGATAAAGCAGAAAGTGCCGAAATCGCTGCCAATAAAGCTAAAAATATGGCAGGCACCGCCCTACAAACCTTTAAAGTTAAAAAAGTCAATGAAAATGGTGATGATGATAATGACAGCGAAACCAACGCCATCACCGTGGGTAAAGATAACAAACCAAACGGTGAGCAAGTCAACACCCTAAAACTCAAAGGCAAAGACGGCTTGACCGTTGCCACCAGTAAAGCAGATGGTACTGTTACCTTTGGACTTAACCAAGATAACGGTCTGACCATTGGTAAAAGCACCCTAAACAACGGCGGCTTAACTGTTAAAAACACCGATGGTAACGAACAAATCCAAGTCGGTGCTGATGGCGTGAAGTTTGCCACGGTTAATAATGGTGGTGCAGGTGCTGGCATTGAAAATACCGCCATCATGACCAAAAACGGCTTTGGCTTTAATGATGGGTCTGGCTCACTTGATAACAGCAAACCCCACCTAACCCCAACTGGCATTAACGCAGGTGATAAAGAGATTAGCAATGTCAAATCTGCCATTGCTGACGATAATGGTGGACAATCAGACTTTGTTACTCGTTTAGGAACTGCCAAGGATAGTAAGCCAAACTCTGCCGCCACAGTTAAAGACTTATACGACCTATCACAGGTACCGCTAACCTTTGCAGGTGATACAGGCGAGAGCGTTAAGAGAAAACTGGGCGAAACCTTAAATATTAAAGGCGGTAAAACCGCAGATTTAACCGATGGTAACATCGGTGTGGTGGCTAGTGGTGATACTTTAAATATCAAACTGGCTAAAACTTTAACTGGTCTTGATGCGGTTAACACCAAAACCCTAAACGCCAGCGAGAAAGTGACTGTGGGTGAGAACACCGATGGCAATGGCAATAAAGTAAGCATTGATAAAGACAATGGTATTCACTTTTTAACCACAGATGGTCAAAAAGACACCAAAGCCCCTGCCATCACCAAAGACGGCATCAATGCAGGTGGTAAAGCCATCTCTGGCGTTGGTGATGCAACGCAAGATAACGATGCGGTAACTTATGGACAACATAAACAAGTTGCTGATAAGCTAAAAGATTTAAATAAAACAGATATTGACAAAGTCAAAACCGCCCTACAAACCTTTACCGTTAAAAAACACGGTGCAACTGATGATAAAGAAACCATCACCGTGGGTAAAGAAACAAAAGGCGAGCAAGTCAACACCCTAACACTCAAAGGTGAAAATGGTCTAACGGTTGCCACCACTAAAGCAGATGGTACAGTTACCTTTGGTATTGACACCCAAAGCGGTCTAACCGTTGGCAACAGCACTCTAAACAACGGTGGTTTAACTGTCCAAGACACAACCAATAACGAACAAATCCAAGTCGGTGCTGATGGCATTAAATTTGCTGATGTGAATGCTGGTAATCCAAGCACACCAAAAGCAGATACTGCCATCATGACCAAAAACGGCTTTGGCTTTAATAATGGGTCTGGTGGCATTAAAAATGACCTACCAAGCCTGACCACAGAGGGTATCAAAGCAGGTGATAAAGAAATTACCAATGTCAAATCTGCCATTGCTGATGCTAATGGGCAAACAGACCCAAGCTTTATTGACCGCCTAAACACTGCTCATGGTAGTAAGCCAAACTCTGCCGCTACCATTAAAGACTTGCATGGCTTAGCACAATCACCGCTAACCTTTGCAGGTGATACAGGTAGCGTTGATAGAAAACTGGGCGATACTTTAAAGGTTCAAGGTGGTAAAACACAGACCAATGAGCTAACTGATGGTAATATTGGCGTCGTAGCAAATAGCACCGATAACAGCTTAACTGTCAAACTTGCTAAAACTCTAAGCGGTCTTGATGCGGTTAACACTCAAAACCTAACCGCCAGTGATAAAGTTACCGTAGGCACAACTCGCCTTACCACAGATAAAATTGGTTTTGCCAATGGTAATAATGGCATTGATGAAAGCAAACCCCATCTAACCAAAGATGGCATTAATGCAGGTAATAAAGCCATCTCTAATGTTGGTAAAGCGATGCAAGACACCGACGCCATCAATAAAAAAGCATTAGATGAAGCTAAAACCGAGCTACAAACTAAAATCAGCGAAGCCAGTGGCACAGCCAACACCGCCCTACAAACCTTTAAAGTTAAAAATGGTGATGATGATGGCACCAACGCCATCACCGTGGGCAAAGATGACGCAACAAACACCAATACCGTCAACACCCTAACACTCAAAGGTGAAAACGGTCTGACCGTTGCTACCAATAAAACAAATGGCATGGTTACCTTTGGTATTGACACCGATAAAGGCTTAACCACGCCTAAACTGACCGTGGGTAGTAATGCTAATGGTAATAATGGCATTGTCATTGACAGTAAAGCTGGTCAAAACACCATCACAGGGCTAAGCAGCACCCTAACTAATGTTACCAATGATGGTGCAGGACACACACTAACCCAAGGGCTTGCCGATAACACTGACAAAACCCGTGCCGCCAGCATTGGTGATGTATTAAACGCAGGCTTTAACTTGCAAGGTAATGGTACAGCGGTTGACTTTGTCTCAACTTATGACACCGTCAACTTTACCAATGGCAATGCCACTACTGCTAAGGTAACTTATGATGAAGCCAGCAAAACCAGTAAAGTGGCGTATGATGTCAATGTGGATGATAAAACCCTTGAAGTTACAAGTGATAAAAAACTTGGCGTAAAAACCACCACCATCACTAAAACAGATGCTAATGGCAATGCAACCACTTTTAGCACCACTGATGACAACGCCCTTGTTAAAGCCAAAGACATCGCCACCCATCTAAATACTTTGGCTGACGACATCCAAACCGCCAAAGGGGCAAGCCAAGCAGGCAACTCAGCAGGCTATGTTGATGCTGATGGTAACAAGGTCATCTATGACAGTACCGATAAGAAGTACTATCAAGTCAATGACAACGGTCAAGCGGACAAGACCAAAGAAGTTGCCAAAGACAAACTGGTTGCCCAAGCCCAAACCCCAGATGGCAAATTGGCTCAAATGAATGTCAAATCAGTCATTACCAAAGAGAAAGAAAATGACGCTAATGGCATCAACGAAGATAATGCCTTTGTCAAAGGGCTTGAAACTGCCGCCAAAGACACCAAAACCAAAAACGCCGCCGTTACCGTCAATGACTTGCATCAGGTAGCAAGCACGCCCATCACCTTTAAATCAGATGATGGCGTACACAGTCAGGTGAATCTTGGCGACACCTTTGCCATGACAGGTGGGGCTGATTATACAAACCTAAGCGATGGCAAAAATATTGGCGTGGTCTCACAGCCAAATGGCGTACAGTTCAAACTTGCCAAAGACCTAACCAATCTTAACAGCGTTAGTGCAGGTGGCACCAGAATTGATGAAAAAGGTGTGTCTTTTGTAGAGCCTAACGGTCAAGCCAAAGCAAATACCCCTGTGCTAAGTGCCAATGGGCTGGACATGGGTGGCAAACGCATCAGTAACATCGGTGCAGCTGTCAATGACAACGATGCGGTGAACTTTAAGCAGTTTAATGAAGTTGCCAAAACGGTCAACACCCTAAACAACCAAAGCAACTCAGGTGCGTCATTGCCCTTTGTGGTAACCGATGCCAATGGCAACCCCGTCAATGGCACCGATGGCAAGCCCCAAAAAGCCATTAAAGGCACCGATGGTAAATACTATCAAGCCAATGCCAACGGCGTACCTGTGGACAAAGATGGCAACCCCATCACCGATGCGGACAAACTTGCCAATCTGGCAGCTCATGGCAAACCCCTTGATACAGGTCATCAAGTGGTGGCAAAACTTGGTGGCAACTCAGATGCCATCACCCTAACCAACATCAAGACCACTTTGCCACAAATTGCCACGCCAAACACGGGCAATAACACAAATGCAGGGCAAGCCCAAAGTCTGCCCAGTCTATCAGCAGCACAGCAAACCAATGCTGCCAGTGTCAAAGATGTGCTAAATGTAGGCTTTAACTTGCAGACCAATAACAATCAAGTGGACTTTGTCAAAGCCTATGATACCGTCAACTTTGTCAATGGTACAGGTGCCGACATCACAAGCATGCGTAGTGCTGATGGCACGATGAGTAACATCACCGTCAACACCGCCTTAGCAGCGACCGATGATAATGGCAATGTGCTTATCAAAGCCAAAGATGGTAAGTTCTACAAAGCAGACGACCTCATGCCAAACGGCTCACTAAAAGCAGGCAAATCAGCCAGTGATGCCAAAACCCCAGCTGGTCTAAGCCTTGTCAACCCCAATGCTGATAAAGGCAGTACAGGCGATGCGGTTGCTCTTAATAATTTATCAGAAGCGGTATTTAAAGCCAAAGATGGTACGACCACCACGGTAAACTCTAATGGTATCAGCATCAAAGGCAAAGATAACAGCAACATCGCCCTAAGTAAAGATGGGCTGGACATGGGCGGTAAGGTCATTAGCAATGTAGGCAAAGGCACAAAAGACACCGACGCTGCCAACATGCAACAGTTAAACGAAGTACGCAGCTTGTTGGGTCTTGGTAACGCTGGTAATGGTAATGCTGACGGTGGCAACGCTGGCAATGCTGGCGGTGGTCAGGTGAACATTGTCGATGTCAAAAAAGACCCAAATTCAGGTTCAGGTTCATCATCTAACAGCCCTGCCATCAAAGCAGGCACGGTACTTGGCGGTAAAGGCAATAACAATACCGAAAAACTTGCTAATGGTGGCGTACAAGTGGGCGTGGATAAAGACGGTAAGGCTAACGGTGATTTGAGCAATGTTTGGGTCAAAACCCAAAAAGATGGCAGTAAAAAAGCCCTGCTCACCACTTATAACGTCCAAGACCAAACTAACTATGTTACCAACAACCCCGCAGAAGCCATTGACAGAATGAACGAGCAAGGCATTCGCTTCTTCCATGTCAACGATGGCAATCAAGAACCTGTGGTCCAAGGGCGTAACAGTATTGATTCAAGTGCCTCAGGCAGGCACTCAGCGGCGGTAGGTTATCAGGCCAAGGCAAGTGGTGATGCTGCCGTTGCCGTGGGCAGACAAACCCAAGCAGGCAACCAGTCCATTGCCATCGGTGATAAAGCACAAGCCACAGGCAATCAATCCATCGCCATCGGTACAGGCAATGTGGTAACAGGCAAGCACTCTGGTGCCATCGGCGACCCAAGCACTGTTAAGGCTGATAACAGTTACAGTGTGGGTAATAACAACCAGTTTACCGATGCCACTCAAAGCGATGTCTTTGGTGTGGGGAATAACATCACCGTGACCGAAAGTAACTCGGTTGCCTTAGGTTCAAACTCCGCCATCAGTGCAGGTACACAAGCAGGCACACAAGCCAAAAAATCTGACGGCACAGCAGGCAAAACCACCACAGCAGGTGCCACAGGCACAGTTAAAGGCTTTGCTGGACAAACGGCAGTTGGTGCGGTCTCCGTGGGTGCCTCAGGTGCTGAACGCCGTATCCAAAATGTGGCAGCAGGTGAGGTCAGTGCCACCAGCACCGATGCGGTCAATGGTAGTCAGTTGTACAAAGCCACCCAAGGCATTGCCAACGCAACCAATGAGCTTGGTCATCGTATCCACCAAAACGAAAACAAAGCCAATGCAGGGATTTCATCAGCGATGGCGATGGCGTCCATGCCACAAGCCTACATTCCTGGCAGATCCATGGTTACAGGGGGCATTGCCACCTACAACGGTCAAGGAGCTGTGGCAGTGGGACTGTCTAAGCTGTCAGATAATGGTCAATGGGTATTTAAAATCAATGGTTCAGCCGACACCCAAGGCAATGCAGGGGCGGCAGTTGGTGCAGGTTTTCACTGGTAATTTTAGAGATTTCTTCTAAGATAATCTGCCCCAACGTGTCTGATGCTTGTCTTTAACGCATCAGACATGCCAACAAAAAAGCAGTCAGAACGCTGACTGCTTTTTTGTTGTTTGATTTTTAGATATGATTAACGGTCAGTAAGCCGACATGCCCACAACCACCTTACTGCCCTACTGCCCACAAAAATGATGACAACAATACCCACGACACCACCTACGACAACAATACAACACCACCACAACAATACAACACCACCACCCACGACAATATATTGATATCAATGCTTATGCCAATGTTTATGCCAATGCCTACCCAAACACAAAGTAACAACTTTTCTGAACGTTTATTAACATGGTTTGCCAAACACGGTCGCCATGATTTACCTTGGCAACAACACCACACCGACACGCCAAACGCTTATTGGGTGTGGGTTTCTGAAGTCATGTTACAACAGACACAAGTGGTTACGGTCATGGCTTATTTTGAACGATTCATCACGTCATTTCCCACCGTTCATGCTTTGGCTGATGCCAGTTGGAATGAAGTTGCTGAGCATTGGGCAGGGCTTGGCTATTACGCGCGTGCCAGAAATCTACACAAAGGAGCAAAACAGCTGGTTGATATCATCAATACCACAGGGCAACTGCCCCAAAACGTGGACGACTGGGAACAAATCGCTGGTGTGGGACGCTCAACCGCCGGGGCAATTGTGGCGATGGGACTGCATGGCCATGGGGTTATCTGTGATGGTAATGTCAAGCGAGTACTGACACGTTGGGCAGGCATTGATGCAGACATTAACAAAACCGCCACCACCCAGCAATTATGGCAATTAGCAACCAAGCTTACTCCCAAACAGCAAAGTGGCCATTTTGCTCAAGCCATGATGGACATGGGGGCAACCGTCTGTACCCGTAACAAACCTGCTTGCCAACGTTGCCCATTACAAAGCAACTGTGTGGCAAAGGCTCAAGGCAATCCCACCGCTTATCCTGTTAAAGCAAAAAAAAAGCCAAAACCCAGCAAACACAGTCATGCTCTGCTGTTAAGTGATGCCGATGGTAAGTTACTATGGTTACAACGCCCCAACTCAGGCATTTGGGGTGGGTTGTGGTGTTTGCCATTGCAATTTATTAAAAAAACCAACATTATTCAAAAAACCAACGCCATTCAAAAAGCCAAAGGTGATGAGTTGCTGACTGATGGGCAAGATGATGTTACTTATGAACAAGAACACACGTTGGCTGAGCAGGTTATTCTTGAGTTTTTAAAACAGCAAGAACAACAAAAAAGTGATGAACCTGCTGTTTTGCAAGCAAACACAACAGACGCAAACGCAACAGGCATTAAACACACTTTGACGCATTTTCATTGGCACATCAACCACAAACACATAACATTAAATAATGAGCAGGTGGCTCAGTTGTCTGATGTTCTACAAATGGCAGGTTGTGTGTATCAGTGGTTAGATGCCCCCACCGCCTTGACATTGGGTGTGCCTAAGGCGATGGTTAAGCTGTTCACCCATGTTTAGTGGCTGTTGTGGCAAATTAGCAACACACCTTAGTGTTGATACCTAAGCTGATGTCTAGGCTGATGCCCATTTTACAACAAGCAATCTGTCATCAGATTTAAATGTGTTAAACTTGCTTTTTGATGTCTTTTATTTCCAAATTTTATCCATCGTTGCTGTCAAAAGACACACAAGACACATAAAAAGTTGTTCGGTGAATTGCTCACAAGGCAGAAATATGGCAAAACTCAACTCACAAGAAAAGCTGTTTTTAAACCAACTGCTTACCCCTGTTACCAAAAAATTACAACTGTCATGGTTGATGACCGTCATCTCAACAGTGCTGTTTGTGTTTCAGGCATGGGCATTGGCAAGCATCTTTTCGGTGTGGCTTCATCACTATTTTGCCAATCAGACACCACACGTTGATGTGTTATGGCGATACTTGCCTTGGTTGGCTGTGTGTGTGTTTGCCCGCCCTGCTTTGCAAACATTACGTGAGCTTATCAGTGCCAATGCCAGTCTGACAGTCAAGACCATGCTTAAAGAGCGGTTATTGTCCGCCTTGGCGAGTCTTGGTCCTGCTCGCACTCAGTTTGGTAGCGATGGCAGTCTGTCAACACAAGTCATTGAACAAACTGATGCGTTAGATGGCTTTATCAGTCGCTTTGCGGTACAAAAAAAAGTGGTTGCCAGCACACCACTGATTTTACTGATTGCGGTGGCATCACAAAGTCTGATGGTGGCAGGAATTTTGTTACTGACCGCTCCGCTTGTGCCTGTGTTTATGATTTTAATTGGTCGCATGACTGCCAATAAATCAGCTGAGCAGTTTGATGCTTTGTCGCAACTGTCAGGGCGGTTTTTGGATTGGGTAAGAGGCATGCCCACGCTCAAACGCCTACAAGCCACGCCTTTTGCCCAAGTGGATTTATCACACGCCAGCGAAGATTATCGCCACCGTACCATGAATGTGCTTAAGATTGCTTTTTTAAATGGGGCGGTATTAGAACTGTTGTCCGCTTTGTGCATTGCTTTGGTGGCGGTGTATTTGGGTTTTGGCTTAATGGGGGTATTGCCATGGGCAAAGGGGCATGTGCCTGTTGATTATTTTGCGTCCTTGTTTATTTTGTTGCTTGTGCCAGAGTTTTACGCCCCATTGCGACAGCTTGGCTCAGACTATCATGCCAAAGCCCAAGCTGAAGGGGCGGTTAAAAGTCTATTGCCCATGTTACATCAAGCTGACATGTTACATCAAGCTAAGAAATTGCAGGCATCACCACCTTTAAGTGTGCAGGTCAATCCGTCTTCTTCCCCATTTTGCCACCACCCAAATCAAGCCCCCAGCTTAACATTGACAGAAGTTGGCATCATCAGCCAAACTGATGACACAGTGCGTACCCGCCTAACGCCAATAAGCCTACACATTGCCCCCCAAGAACGCATCGCTTTAATGGGGCAAAGTGGCAGTGGTAAGTCCAGCCTATTACAAGCATTGATGGGCTTTAGCGATTATCAAGGGCAAATACAGATTGGTTGGTCTGACGCTAATAAGAACGATAATGACCATGACACCCATAATGACAAGCATAGCAGCACCCATAACAACAACAGCCCCATCAACATCACCCATGAACTCAGTCAATTATCTGCTGAGGAGCTGGCCACATGGCGAGATAATCTTAGCCATTTGGCACAAACGGTGGCGTTATTGCCAATGAGCATTGCCGATAATCTACGCTTGGCAAAACCTGATGCCACTGATAACGAGCTGATGACCGCATTGGAGCAGGTGCAGTTATGGGATTTGGTTAAACAGTTGCCTGAAGGCATTCATACCCTACTTGGTGAGCGTGGCAGTGGTTTGTCAGGTGGGCAGGCACAAAGATTGGGGCTGGCACAGTTGCTATTACAAGATGCACCACTTTGGCTGTTGGACGAACCCACCGAACACCTTGACTCAGATACCAAAGATGCCATTCATCAATTACTTGGAAAAATTAGCCATGGCAAAACCGTCATTTGGGTAACGCATGATGCCAAGCAGTTGCCATGGCTAGATAGGGTGATACACATGGATAAGATACACATGGATAAGATACACATGGATAAGATATCATGAGAAAACAGCCAGCAAACACACGCTTAAATGCCAAACCAACCAACCAGCCAACTGATGTTGGTACTGATACCAATGACTTAAACATGAGCGCTTTTGCCCTACAAGACCTTATCAAACCATCATTGGATTTGTGGCTGTTGGCGTGGTTTTTGGGTTTGGTTACCGTGTTTTCGGTGCTTATCTTACTGATGCTCTCTGGTTGGTTTTTGAGTGCAGCGGCACTGGCAGGCATGACGGCATTGGGGGTACATACGTTTAATTATCTGTTGCCAGCAGCAATTATCCGCACCCTTGCCATCACTCGCACAGCAGGGCGTTATGGTGAGCTGATGGTCTCACATCATGCGATATTTCATCTGCTTAAAGTCTTACGAGTTAAGTTTTTTGTTGCGTTATCTGCCAAGCCATTGACCCAGCAACGCACTGCCCTACAGTCAGGGCAACACATGCACCGCTTGGTCAGTGATATTGACACATTAAATGAGTTTAACCTACGTTTTGTTTCCCCTTGGTTGATGGGAACGTTAACCGTGCTGGTGATGGCAGGGTTTTTGTGTTGGGTGCTGGCAGGAATTGGCAGTTTACATTGGGCGGTGGTTACGCCACTGGCTGGTGGTTTAATTGGGGTGTTATTTGTGCCTATGGTGCTAAATCGCCAAGGTATTGCCCATGCCAAACGCTTGGCCCAAAACAATGAAAATCGCCGATTGGCATTGATAAATCCCTTATCCATCATCACGCCATTGCTATTGTGGGGACAGTGGCAAAAACAAACGCAACCCTTTATCAATCTGGATAAAAACGCACAACAACAACATTGGCAAGCCCAAAAACACCGAAGCATCGCCATGCTTATCATGCAATGGGGCATCATGAGCGTGCTGTTATTGATGTTGTTGGCGATTGGCTTGAGCATGGGGCATGGGCATGAATCCATCAATGACATGGCAACCCCCACCGCATTAACCACCCCATCAAACTTAGCTCATGTCAACTTAACTCATGTGCCTTTTAATATCCCCTTAGTTGTGGGTTTGGTATTGGGGTTATTTGGCTTAAACGAAGTGGTATTGCCCCTTGCTCAGCATTATCTGGCGTATGGTAATGCCACCGTGGCCAAGCAACGTCTCAATGATTTATTAAATCAACAGCAAACGACATTTTTGCCCACGACCCCATCACCACATACCCCACTGCCCAATATGCCCAATGCCCCACTAACAGCACAACTCACCAACGTTACCGCCAAACTGCCACAAGCCTTAGTGGGCGCACGCAACATCAATGCCACCATACGCTCAGGCATACCCCTAATCATCAGTGGTGCATCAGGAGCAGGTAAGTCCACCTTACTGGCGTGTTTGGCGGGGGAGTTGCTGCCACAAACTGGCAACATCACATTAAACGGTGTGAACTGGTATGATTATGATTGGGCAGACCAGTTGGGTTATTTGGGGCAACGGTTGGATATCTTTGACCAAAGTCTTGCCAATAATCTGCGATTGGGTAACCCAAATGCCACTGATGATGAGCTACTGACCGCCTTGGACAAAGTGGCATTGAGTGATTGGATTGCCTCACAACCACAAGGGCTAGAGACACAACTGGGCGAATATGGCACACTGGTATCTGGTGGGCAGGCTCGGCGTATCGCCTTGGCTAGACTGCTATTAAAACCCCGTAAAGTGCTGTTATTAGATGAACCATTTGCAGGGCTAGATGCCCACACTCGTCAATATGTCTGGCAACAGCTCAAGGCACACCAAGCCAATGGACTGTTGGTGATTGTCAGCCATCATCAAGATGATTGGCAGATGAAAGGGGCTAATAACTACTGCTTAAAATCCATCTAAATCTCTATAATACACGATTATGAGCCGATTGATTGGCATTAACGAAGTCTTAAAACAGCTGGGTTCTCTATCTTAGCTTTGAGATGGGTGGGATAAACATCGGTTACCAAGTGCAGTCCACAACTTGCCATCATGCAATTAGGGGACGTTTAAACGCTTTTTTAAAGGTAAAAGCAAATACCCCAATTTAGAAAAAAAGGCATCAATGATAGATTTAGCCACGCTTTGTACAGGCGAAAAGATACAAGCCCCAAAACCACTTAAAAACAAATTAAAAAAACTAAGATGATTGAATAAATCGTTAAGCCGTAACCAAAAAGGCAGTAACAACCGTGAAAAGGCGAAAACCAAGCCATCACGATTACATCATCAAATTGGCTGTATCAGAAAAGACTTTTTGCACAAACTCACAACCAATCTTGTCAAGTCTTACAACACCATCGCCATTGAATATTCAAACGTCAAAGGCATGGTTAAAAATCGTAAACTTGCCAGGTCTATCCATGATTTGGGGTTTTATGAACTTAAAAGACAACTGATTTATAAAGCTGAGCAATTTGGCAAAACCGTTAAATCAGTGGATAGATTTTATCCAAGCTCTAAGAGTAAGTCTTAAGTCAAATAACAAGAGCAAACAACGTTGAAGTCGGAAGAAAACGCTAAATTTGCTCTTGTATGGATTTAGATGGGTTTTTTGCAGCGGTGTGGCCTACCATGGAAGTCAACAATTCAGCAAACCCTTGCATATAAGGAACTTCTTGGCTATGACTGCGAGTGGCAGCATACAACTGACACATGACTCCTTTGCCTAAAGGTTTTGAGACCACCCAACCTTTTTTTTCATAATCTTTCACCACCCAGTCAGGCAGTGCCGCCACGCCTCGCTCACTGGCAACCAACTGTATGAGCATGGGCGTTAACTCTGTGGTACGGATATGGGCTGGTGTTACTTGAGCAGGGTTCAAAAAATGAGCAATCACATCTAAGCGGTTGCTATCGACAGGATAGGCAATGAGCGTTTGGTCTGATAAATCATTGGGTTGTATGTCAGACTTATCTGCCAATGAATGGGTGGGGGCGAGTGTCAAACGGCTTTCGTATTCAAACAAAAACTGATATTGAATGCCTGGTATCGGGGCGTTGTGTGTGGTGATCAGTACGTCAATTTCTTCATCTAATAATAGCTGGTGTGGGTCTGGCTCAAAACCACTGGCAAAATCCAGCTCCACATCTGTCCACGTTTGTCGATAGGTATTTAATATTGGCATTAACCAATCAAAACAGCTGTGGCATTCTGATGCCAAACGTAACCGTCCTGTCTGCCCATGTGCCAATCGATGAATGGCGGTTTTGGTCTTGGTAACATGCGGTAAAATTTTATCAGCAAGCTTTAATACTTCATTGCCAGCAGGGGTAAAGCTGACAGGGCGACTGCGGTTGACCAAGTTGACACCATAATAACTTTCAAGCTCTTTGAGTTGATGCGACACCGCCGAAGCCGTTACATGTAGCTCGTCAGCAGCAGCTGCCAAAGAGCCATGAGAACGCAATGCGGTTAAAGTGTATAAGTGGCGTAACTCTAGCATAAAATGCCTGATGATGCTGATGGTTAAGATAAGGTGTGAATGGTGTTATTATACAATAATATTTATAATATTTTTAAATAACAGACAAAAAAACAGCTCAATAAAGAGCTGTTTTTAGACAAATGGGCAGTTATTTATCTTAATAAATCATTTATCTTGATAAGCTATTTGCCTTGATAAGCAAGCTTCACACCCACGGCATAGCCATCGTTATCTTTAAATTCACCCACGACTTTACCATTAGGCAATTCGGCAGTGGCATCACCAAATTTTAAGTATTTACCACCAACAGATAATGCCCACTCAGGTGTGAAATTGTACTTCACCCCACCACCAACGCTGTAATAGCCATTGACAGGGCCCAAACTACTTGCGGAGCTGCCTGTACCACTATCCCAACCAACTACACCTGAAACAGCCAAACGATCGGTAACACGCTTACCCAAACCAACTTCAGCCGACCATTGGTCTTTGTCATAGCTGATGATTGGTAAACCCTGTGGATAACGAAGTTTTGTGGTTTCTGTATACTGTGTTGGGCGAATGTCAAAATCAGACCATGGTACATAGCGTACTTTGGCAGTTAATAGCGTTGTTGGATTCACACCAGTTTGAAAATCTAAGTTCCATGAGTCAGGCAAGGTAACTTTAAAGTCCTTTTTACCCGCATAGCCTGTAACAGGAATGGTTTCGGCAATTTCAGAGTCATGCTCAATCTCAGAGCGATAGGTCAAAGCGGCTTTTAGGGCAATTTCAGGTTTATAAAATGCTAAACCTGCCGCCCAGCCCAATTGAGTATCTGTCGCAATTTTGGCATCATAGCCAGTCATGACTTGATAAGCAGGACCACGCAAATGAACCTCGCCCTTAACTCTTTGAGCCACAGGACCGCCATAGATTTGGAAATTTTTATTAGCACCCAGTTTGGCACCGACCAACATGGTTAGGTTGTTGGTACGAATTTCGACATTAGTCTTTTGGCCGTCAGTTGCTTCTGCATGTGCAGCCGCTGCTCTTAATCGGTCAGCAATGGGTTTGGCTTGTGCTGAATTGGTTTCTAAGGTTGATGCTACTGCCAAAGCACGCTGAGGTGATTTAACACTGTCTAAAACTGGCTTAATTGCTCTTCTATAAGTAAAGCTATCGTTTAATTGTGCTTTTGTAGCCTGATTGATGGCTTGGGCAAAAACTGTTGCTGTTGCATTTTTATCTGCAACAAAATTGCTATTACCATCATACTTAATTGCTGCACCAAATGGCTCATCGTACAGCACGCCCACACTAAAGGTGTCGTTGATGTCTGCTTTAACGCCATAACGGAAAAAATCATAAGCTTCGGCAATATCACCTGTATCTTTGCCTGCGGTATCTTTACCTGTAACATTGGCATCGATATGAGTATAAACGGCTTCAGCATAAGTACCGTCTTGTAAAAAAGCGGTCACATCTTGCCCTGAGCGGTCCATACCAGCGGCAAAGCTCAAAGATGCTGTTAAAGCGGTGGTAACACCAAGGGTAAGTTTGGTAAGTGAAAAATGAGACATGGCTCTTCCTTGATAAATTGGATAAAATGAAACGTTGTGGGATATTGATTGATGATAAATCAAGTTGGTTTACTTGACGTGATGGATTAGCAAGGAACTTGCAATCATTAATATGAATTATCTTAAACAAATTTGGTTGTAATGGCAATAAAAAAACCAACAAAATTACATAAAAAATGACCTTAATGTCATACATTGTTTGGTTATTGTAAAAATAATATATTCAGTATCATGGATAAAAATCCTAATTTTTCATATTGACACAGTCAAAGATAAGATGGCTTGCCAGCATCAAATGACCTTGCTATCATGCTTTATTTATGTTATTACTCACAAATTAAGCACACTCATGCCAAATACCTTAGCCAAAAATACCTTAACCATTGCTTTGTCCGAACAATCACAACATCTGCCACAACTGGCAACTGATTTGCTTGCCAAAAAGCAGTTAATCATTAACGGTCAAGCGACCGATGCCATCACCATTTATCAGGTGATTGATGCTCAAGGTTTGGCTTGTCCCATGCCACTTCTAAAAGCCAAAATGGCACTTAAACACACCCCACAAGGACAGGCGGTTTATTTACTTGCGTCTGATAAAAATTCTGTCCACGACATTGCTGCCTTTGCCAAACATGCCAACCGACAGCTTTGGCAAGCCCATGGCAATGGCATGGACAATGACAACATAGACAATGATAACATAGACAGCGACAACAACACTGACACCAGCCAATACCACTTTATCTTATGGTAATCACATCATCACAATTTACTTACACGACAACACTTAACATCTATTCATCAAATTCATATAATGACAAAATCTCATTGACAATCAACACAATAACCCAACCAATGGCCTGACAACCAAAAACGCCCAACATTCAATGCTCAATATTAAAAACCCAATCAACCCCTACCTAAAGGTTACGCCATGGCACGCATCAACCCCATCGACACCAAACATAACAAAGACCATCACAAAGACGTTCAAAAGATTGATACAGATGAGATTGATTATGCAGGCACGCCCACCCATGCCGTTGTGCCTGCCATTCCCATGCACTTGACTGCCCCTGGGGTTAATCTTGGTGCGTACATCAATACGGTGCATCAAATCCCCATACTGACCCCAGAGCAAGAGCAAGAGTTGGCTCACCGCTATTATGATGACGGCGATGTTGAGGCTGCTCGTATGTTGGTCATGTCCCATTTACGCTTTGTCATTCACATTGCCCGCAGTTATTCAGGCTATGGACTGCCACAAGCCGACCTTATCCAAGAAGGCAACCTAGGACTGATGAAAGCGGTCAAACGTTTTGACCCTAATAAAGGCGTGCGTCTGGTGTCTTTTGCTGTACATTGGATAAAAGCTGAAATCCATGAATTTGTCATTCGCAACTGGCGGATTGTCAAGGTTGCCACCACCAAGGCTCACCGTAAACTGTTTTTTAACCTTAGAAGCCTAAAAAAAAGCAACAACCAACTTACCCTAGACGAAGCCGATGCCATCGCCAAAGACTTAGGCGTGACTCGCAAACAGGTGCTGGAAATGGAATCTCGCCTGACGTCGTATGACGCATCTTTTGAAACCCAAAACGACGATGATGATGAAGGACGCTACGCCCCCCAGTTATTTTTAGAAGATGGTGTTGACCCTGCTGAGTTGGTTGAAGAGGCTGATTGGGAAGCCAATAACACCAATGCACTGATGGCAGCCATGGATACCCTAGACGACCGCTCACGAGACATCGTTGAACAGCGGTGGTTGTCTGAGCAAAAATCAACGTTACACGAACTGGCAGCAGTCTATGACATTTCTGCTGAACGAGTTCGCCAAATCGAAAAAAACGCCATGGATAAAATCCGTGATGCCATGACCATCGACAGCATGGTCATGCCAGATTATTAAGGGGCAACTGATGAACTGGATTGCCATCGCTGGCATCAATCTTAGCGTTGCTGTCGCTCTTGGGGCATTTGGGGCTCATGGGCTAAAATCCATCGTCAACTCAGAGCAGTTGGCATGGTGGCACACAGGCACGCTGTATCTGTTTTTTCATGCCTTAGGCTTGCTTATGATGGGCATACTGATAAAGGGCTGGCACTATCCACAGGGCATGGCGTGGACGATGCAGCTGGGCATGTTGATTTTTGCAGGCAGTTTATTTGCCATGACCTTAGGCTTGCCAAGGTGGTTGGGGGCAATCACCCCCATCGGAGGCATACTGATGATGGGTGCGTGGTTGTGGTTGGCGTGGGCAGCGATTCAAAGCGGTTAAATCAAGTCATCCATTCAAATGCTGTTTAAAGCCACGCTCTTTACTGCGTTCCCAGTCTCTGTCTTTTAAGGTTTTGCGTTTGTCGTGCAATTTTTTGCCTTTGGCCAAGGCAATTTGGCATTTGACCATGGATTTTTTCCAGTAGCAAGATAACGGCACACAGGCAAACCCCTTTTGATTGACTGCACCAAACAGCTTATCAATCTCTTTACGGTGAAGTAACAGCTTACGGGTACGAATGCTATCAGGATTGATGTGGGTAGAGCTGGATAACAGCGGTTGAATATGTGCCCCAAATAAAAATGCCTCACCATCACGGAAGACCACATACGCTTCTGTGATGCTCATCTTACCTGCTCGAATGGCTTTGACTTCCCAACCTTGTAGGGCAATCCCAGCCTCAAACTTCTCTTCAATAAAATATTCGTGCCGGGCTTTTTTATTGGCACAAATCTGATTGTCTGGCTTTTTTGCCATGATATTGTCCTCGCTTAACACCCACCATTAAAACGGAATGTCTTCATCGGCAGGTGCTGGCTGCATGGCAACGGCGTTATTGGGTTTGGGTTGATTTTGGTTGTTTTGCCCTGCTTGTTGGGCTGAGTGATTGTTGGTGTTGTTAAAGTTGTCATTGTTATTGTTATTGTTGTTATTAAAGTTGTTGTTGTTAAAGTTATTTTGATAGGCATTGGCAGTGTTTTGATGGTTTTGAAATCCACCTTGATTGCCATTTGGGTTACCATTTTGGTTTTGGAAGTTACCATAGCCTTGATGGCCGCCTTGATAACCACTTTGATAACCGCCTTGATGATTTTGGTTAGCGACTCCCCCTCTGGCACTGTTGGCACTGTCAAGCATTTGCATGTTGTCAGCACGGATTTCAGTGATGTAGCGGTCTTGACCATTTTGGTCTTGATATTTACGAGTACGCAAACTGCCTTCGATATACACTTTACTGCCTTTACGCAAATATTGAGCAGCGACTTCACCCAGACGGTTAAACAGACTGATGCGATGCCATTCGGTGGCTTCACGAGGCTCTCCTGTTTGTTTGTCATTCCATTGCTCACTGGTGGCAACGGATATGTTGGTAACATTGCCTCCATTATTAAACTGACGTACTTCTGGGTCAGCCCCAAGGTTGCCAACGATGATGACTTTATTAACGCCTCGCATAAAATTTCCTTAATTTATCAAAAGTAATTTATCAAAAGTAATTTATCAAAAGTTTATCAAAAAAAATTATCAAAAATATACCCTCACTTTAACGCAAATTAACATGAAAATCTAGCGGTGTGTGATGATGTTTTGGTGCTGATAAAATTGAGTGCTGATAGAATTGACGCAACTGCCACAGATGACACAACAACAAATTTTGCAGATAAAATCTGGGGAAACGGTTCGGTTGGCTAACAATTTGGTTTACTAACAATTCGGTTGGCTAACAATGGCGAAATATTTACCAGCGTGTTGCTTGTCCAAGATAATCTTGTCCAAGACAATGACGTCTTTAGCTTAAAAAAAAGGCATTGATGGGTGGCATGTCAAGATGAGTTGCGTCATGAGTGGTAAAATGATGCGGCTAATTATTAAACCAATCATTTATTAAAAGTCAATGACAGGCACGCCCTAGGTTTGTCATCTATTTTTTGCTTGAAGCAACAGAGTTTATCCCCATTAATCCCATATCTGCCCAATGGCTCACTGAACAAAATGAACAAAACACCCAATAAAAGACTTTCTTATGGCACATGAACACATCAAAATCCGTGGGGCACGTACCCATAATCTAAAAAACATTGACCTTGACATTCCACGAGATAAGTTTGTGGTCATCACTGGTCTATCAGGGTCTGGCAAGTCCTCACTTGCCTTTGATACCCTGTATGCTGAAGGGCAACGCCGTTATGTCGAAAGTTTGTCAGCCTATGCACGCCAGTTTTTATCACAAATGGAAAAGCCAGAAGTGGACAGCATTGAAGGCTTATCACCCGCCATTGCCATTGAACAAAAATCCACCAACCACAATCCACGTTCTACGGTAGGGACAATTACTGAAATTTATGACTATTTACGCCTGTTGTATGCCCGTGTAGGCACCCCATACTGTCCTGAGCATGGTGAGCCGATGGTGGCACAGACCATCAGTGAGATGGTAGATGACATCATGGCGTTACCAATCGACAGTAAGCTGATGATATTAGCGCCTGTGGTACAAGACCGCAAAGGAGAACATACGCTGTTGTTAGAACAACTGATGGGTCAAGGTTTTGTGCGAGTGCGTATTGATGGTCATATCTATGACATGGATAACTTGCCAGTCTTACAGAAGAATAAAAAGCACCGCATCGAGGTGGTGATTGACCGCTTTAAGGTGCGTGAAGATTTGGGCAACCGAGTGGCAGAAAGCTTAGAGACCGCCCTGCGATTGGGGCAAGATTTGGCGATATTGTACCATATGGACAGGGCTGATGACGCTGATGGGGGCGACCAGTTGTTATCTGCTAAGCATTCTTGTCCCATTTGTGACCGTGCGGTGGGTGAGCTTGAGCCACGATTGTTTAGTTTTAACAACCCTTATGGGGCGTGTCCTGCCTGTGATGGTTTGGGCAAACGTCAATATTTTAGTGCCGATAAGCTCATTACCCATGCAGAAAAAAGCCTAAACCAAGGGGCAATTCATGGTTGGGACAAACGCCATGCCTATTATTTTGGGCTATTAACCACTGTCTGTCAGCATTATGACATCAGTATGGACAAGCCTTGGCAAGAGTTGTCCAAAAAACAGCAAAACATCATTTTACAAGGCTCTGGTAAAGATAAAATTGCTTTTAAATTCACCGACGAACGTGGACGCAAAACGGATAAAACCGTGCCATTTGAAGGTATTTTGCCTTATCTTGAGCGTCGTTATGCCAAAACCACCAGCAATTTGGTGCGTGATGAGCTGGCAAAATATTTGGCTGACACCACCTGTAACGTCTGTGATGGGTCAAGACTGAACGAAATTGCCCGCAATGTGAAAGTAGATGGTCGCACCATCGCCGATATTGTGAAATTATCGATTGGTGATGCCAAAAACCACCATGCCAACCTTAAGCTTGATGGCCATCGTGGTGAGATTGCCGATAAAATCATTAAGGAGATAAACGAACGCTTGGGTTTTTTGGTCAGTGTGGGGTTGGATTATTTAACCATGGCAAGAAGTGCTGAAACCTTATCGGGTGGTGAAGCTCAACGTATCCGCTTAGCCAGTCAGATTGGGGCAGGATTGATGGGAGTGATGTATGTGCTTGATGAGCCGTCTATTGGTCTGCATCAGCGAGACAATGACCGCCTGCTTAAGACCTTAACTCGATTAAGAGATTTGGGCAATACAGTATTGGTGGTGGAGCACGACGAAGACGCCATTCGCCAAGCTGACCATATTATTGACATTGGTGTGGGGGCAGGCGTGCATGGAGGGCGAGTGATTGCCGAAGGCAATGCCAAACAAATCGCTAAGGTCAAAGAATCTTTAACAGGACAATATTTGTCTGGAGAAAAATCAATCGCTGTTCCCAAAGTGCGTCATTCTGCCAAAACTCAAGAGCAACAGATTGGCACAGGCAAACAAAAAGCAACCAAACAACAGCCAATGTACATTGAACTCAAAGGTGCAATGGGTAATAACTTAAAATCTGTGGATTTAAAATTACCCATCGGAGTCATGACTTGTGTCACTGGTGTATCAGGCTCTGGTAAGTCCACCTTGATTAATCGTACCTTAATGCCAATATCTGCCACCCAACTTAACAACGCCAGCACGCTCGTTCCCGAACAGTACGAGAGCATCACAGGGCTTGAGCATTTGGACAAAATGGTAGACATTGACCAAAGCCCCATTGGGCGTACCCCACGCTCCAACCCCGCCACTTACACAGGCGTGTTCACACCCATTCGTGAACTGTTCGCCCAAGTGCCAGAAGCCAGAGCAAGGGGGTATCAAGCGGGGCGTTTTAGTTTTAATGTCAAAGGTGGTCGCTGTGAAACTTGCCAAGGTGATGGGCTGATTAAAGTAGAAATGCACTTTTTACCTGATATGTACGTACCATGTGACAGCTGTCATGGCAAACGCTACAACCGTGAAACGCTAGAAATCCATTATAAAGGCAAGACCATCAGCGATGTGTTGGAGATGACGGTGGAAGATGCAACTGAATTTTTTGCCGCCATTCCTGCCATTCATCGCCGTCTACAAGCTTTAACAGACGTAGGACTAAGCTATGTCCGTCTAGGACAATCTGCCCCAACGTTATCAGGAGGCGAAGCCCAACGTGTCAAGCTGGCTCGAGAACTTGCCAAACGTGACACAGGGCAAACGCTGTACATTCTTGATGAGCCCACCACAGGATTGCATTTTCATGACATTGCTAAGTTGCTTAATATCTTGCATGCCTTACGTGATAAGGGCAATACCATTGTGGTGATTGAGCATAATTTAGATGTGATTAAAACCGCTGATTGGATTGTTGACTTAGGTCCTGAAGGGGGCAAAGGTGGTGGTGAAATCATCGCTGAAGGCACACCTGAGCAAGTGGCTCAAATTGCATTGTCGCATACTGGGCAGTTTTTAAAGCAGATGTTGGAGTAAACAAAGTTGAAATAAGCAAAATGGTTTTATATACCATTTGACATGACATGGGCACATGACATGGGCATTAATCAACTTTGATGCCCACCACTAAAGCCATCTACCACTAAAGTGGTAGGTATTTTACTATTGGGTGAATGGTAATTTTCTTAAAAATTTGTTACCGTGTCAATTCACCCATCACCGAGGCAACGCTTAACGCAAGATACCTTTATGAAAACCTTATCAATCATGCAACCAGCCAATATTGGGCTTGGTTTACATCAATCTCGCCAGCCCATCGCCAGCCACAATCCACCCATGATGCCTTTGATTGATAATTTTCAGCGTCGCCTAACTTATCTTCGGTTATCTGTTACCGATTTTTGTAATTTCCGTTGTGATTATTGCCTACCAAATGGCTATCTTGCTCATGGCAAAAAACGCCCAAATAATGAACTGACCCTTGATGAAATGGCGGTTTTGTTCGATGGCTTTAGCGCACTTGGGACAAAAAAAATTCGCCTAACTGGGGGTGAACCAAGCATTCGCCGTGATTTGGCGGACATCATCACCTTGGCTCGTCAATATCCCACCTTAAATACCGTGGCAGTCAGCTCAAATGGCTATAAACTTGCCAAGCATTTATCCGCTTGGCAAACGGCAGGGTTGTCGCAATTAAATGTCAGTATTGACAGCTTTGATGCTGATGTTTTTCGCCAAATCACAGGGTTTGATATGTTGCCAACTTTGCTTAAAGATTTGGACACCTTATTAGAAACCACAGACATTCGTTTAAAGCTCAATGGTATTTTAAAGGCAGATACTGCCTTTGATAATCTACAGCACGCATTGGCGTATGTTAAAGACCGTCCTGTTACTTATCGCTTTATTGAGTTTATGCAGACCAGCGATAATCGTGAGCTGTTTTTTGCTCAACATGCCAGCGGTAAGATAATTCAGCGATATTTATTAGACCATGGTTGGATAATGACCCCAAAAGCTGATGATGCAGGGCCTGCCATTGAGTATCATCATGCTGATTATATGGGCAAAATTGGCATCATTGAGCCATATGCACCACAGTTTTGTAACAGTTGTAACCGTTTGCGAGTCAGCAGTTTGGGCAAAGTGCATTTGTGTTTATTTGACCAAGCCAATTATGACATTCGCCAGTTTTTAACGGCAGGTGATGTTCATGGTCTAATCGCCACATTACAACGCTTGATGCCAATCAAGCCTGAACATCATCATTTGTTGGATAACAACAGTGGCATCATGCAAAACTTGTCCATGGTGGGTGGCTAATCCCATCTCATCACATTGTGTTATATTTTGTTATCACCATCTGACTTTAGCATCTATTCTTAGCATCATATCATCTTATATCAATGTCTGGTTAAGGAGACTTTATGAATGACACCGCCAAATCCGAAAAATCTTTTATCCCCTTAAACATCGCTGTTTTAACTGTGTCCGATACTCGCACGCTTGATGAAGACACATCAGGCAAATACTTAGCTGACAGCGTAACCCAAGCAGGTCATACCTTAGCGGAGCGGGCCTTAACCACCGATTGCATCTATCAAATCCGTGCCATCATCAGCAAATGGATAGCCAACCCAGCCATTCATGCGGTGATTACCACAGGTGGCACAGGTTTTTATGTTCGTGACAGCATGCCAGAGGCGGTATCGCCGTTATTTGATAAAGAAGTGCAAGGTTTTGGTGAGATGTTTCGCATCTTATCCAAAGATGACATTGGCATGAGTACCTTACAATCTCGAGCGGTGGCAGGCATGGCAAATAACACAGCAATTTTTTGTTTGCCTGGCTCAACAGGGGCATGCCGAACAGGCTGGGAAGGGATTTTAAAAGAACAGCTTGATAATCGTACCCGCCCATGTAACTTTGTGCCACATCTGATGCGTGAAAATCCGACGCATGATTGAGCCAAAACACATGATGATGCCAGTGGGGGTTGTGATTTTAGCAG
>ERZ1023458.106-NODE-106-length-24133-cov-5.442312_pt1 | contig 24133 bp, 24 predicted proteins | sample MGYA00380527_ERZ1023458 | MGnify/ENA primary metagenome ERZ1023458 (study PRJEB33173, sample SAMEA4830409) | metagenome | study: EMG produced TPA metagenomics assembly of the PRJEB25223 data set...
GTCATCTGTAACTCAATTATTAGAAATGATATAATACAAAGGTCGTCGTTCACTTCTGTGCTGTATTTAGCATGGAAGGAGGTGACATCATGTTCAGTACACTATTTGTAACTATTATAGATCCTATCATAGTAGGAGTTATACTCACATTATTTTCTCATTGGCTGAATAATCGTGAAAAATAATTTAGCGGCGACATATAGCTAATACACCAAAAGAGCCCGATAACTATTCGCAGTAGTTATCGGGCTCGGTGTTTATCATGTTAGTACACTATTTGTTATCTAAATTATAACATCATAGTGGATAGGAATGCAAAATTAAGATCTATATAGTAGGATAAAATAATAAAAAGAGTATTATAGGATTACTAATAATCGTTTTCTTTTCTTTTTTATTTATTTTTAGTGAAACGATGAATATATTAATATGTATTTAGATATTTTTAATTTTAAGTACACTTTATTCATATAATAATTTAGAAACAATATATTAAAATATTAATTTATTTGAAAACAACTTTTAAAAGGAATACTATTAAATTAACTAAATCAAGGAGGTTTTATTAATGAAAGCAGCAGTTTGGTATAGCCAAAAAGATGTACGAGTTGAAGACCGGGAATCTAAAGAGTTACAAGAGAACGAAGTGAAAGTTAAAGTGTCTTGGGCAGGCATTTGTGGTACAGACTTACATGAATACTTAGAGGGACCCATATTTATTTCAACAGATAAACCAGACCCTTTTCTTGGTCAAAAAGCGCCTGTTACATTAGGCCATGAATTTGCGGGCGTAGTAGATGATATTGGTTCTAAGGTTACACAGTTTAATAAAGGCGATCGTGTTGTCATTAATCCTACAGTTTCAAATCGTAAAAAAGAAGAAGATATTGATCTTTATGATGGTTATTCATTTATAGGCTTAGGTTCTGATGGTGGATTTGCAGAATTTACGAATGCCCCAGAAGAGAACGTTTATAAGTTACCAGATAACGTTTCTGATAAAGAAGGCGCCCTTGTAGAGCCAACCGCTGTTGCAGTTCAAGCAATTAAAGAAGGTGAAGTTCTATTTGGAGATACAGTTGCTATTTTTGGTGCAGGGCCAATCGGTTTATTAACAGTAATAGCTGCCAAAGCTGCAGGTGCAAGTAAGATATTTGTTTTTGATTTATCGGAAGAAAGATTGAATAAAGCTAAAGCAATAGGTGCTACTCATACTATAAATTCTTGTGAATCAAACCCAAGGGATGTTACTAATAAACATACAGATAATGGAGTTGATGTAGCATTTGAAGTGGCTGGTGTAGCGCCAACACTTAAATCTGCTATAGACGTTACTAGAGCAAGAGGTACTGTTGTTATAGTGTCTATATTTGGTCATCCTATTGAATGGAACCCAATGCAATTAACTAATACAGGTGTAAAACTTACTTCAACGATTGCTTATACACCTACTACATTTCAACAAACAATAGATTTAATTAATGAAGGTAATTTAAAAGTGAAAGATGTTATTACTGATGAGATAGAGCTAGATGATATTGTGGAGTCAGGATTTGAAAAACTCGTAAACGATAAATCACAAGCAAAAATTCTCGTTAAGTTATAAAAATTAATAAAAGAGCCTCTCTAATTTAGGGAAGCTCTTTTATTAGCTAAAATATAGTTTGATTTAGTCAAGAAATTTGTGAGTTTTTATAATTCTTTTTATAATTCTTTAATCTAAGGATTGTTAATAAAGTTATTATTTAATAATTGTATTTTTAAATACAAAACTAGGTTCGGCACCTAAAATGATAAGAAATATTTGTGAGTATTTCACATTTTGGAATTTTAACATCATATCTTTAAAAATTACAAAATTACTATCTTTTTTAACTTTTTTAACTTCTTGTTCATATAATTTTAAAACAGATTCTCTTATTAAAGTTGGTCGCTTATTTTGAATAATTTCACGGTTATCTGAAAACATAAGTAATCCTAAATATTTATAATGGATACTTAATTGTCTTGTCAAACTAGCTATATATTCTAACTTTTCATACATATTAGGAAACTTGTTTTTTAATTTTTTCAAATCTAACTTAACTTGGTTTAATTCTTCCATTTCATTAATCATTTTATCACTACTCCAATTCCCATGGTTTATTGATATCAAGAGACTCAATTATATTTTTAGTTTGTGATCTTTTAATTTTTCGCATTTTAGCTCTTTCTTCGCCATCCATAAATAATAATTTTTCTTCTTTGGACTGAGGAGAGATTTTGGGTACTTTAATTGGTTTTTTCTTTTCATCCAAAGCTACAAAAGTAAGAAAAGCTACAGCAGCAATTTTTCTTTCTGCAGTGATCATATCTTCTGAAATGACTTTACAAAATATTTCCATAGACTTTTCTCCTGTATAAACTACATAAGATTCTATACAAACTGAATCAGATTGGGTGATTGGATATAAAAATTCTACTGAATCTGTAGAAGCTGTAACACATTCTTTAACTCTTGCATGTCTTCTAGCTGAAAGCGTTGCGTTATTATCAATTTTTTTCATCAACACCCCCCCAAATAGGGTATTATAATTGTTTAAATCATTAATTAATACTTGATCCGTACTGACAATTTTACTATCACTAGGAAATTTATAATTTTCCATAAAAAACTCCCGTTTCTATAATGTTTATGTTCTAATTATAGAGCGAGAGTATATAAATATAAAATATCATTTTTTTATACAGGTATAAATTTCTCAAATACCTTTATATTTAATAGTTAATTAAGAAGTTTTCTTGGAGAAATTTAATCCAATTTTTTGTTAAAGAATCAACTATAATATCTTTTCTCCAAATAATGGCAAGTTCCCATTTCATGGAAGGTTCATTAATATCGATGGCTTTTAAATTATTATCTAATAATTCTAGTATTCCTTCGGGTAATATACATATTCCCAGATTATTTAATAACATTTCTTCTATGAAACTCCATTGGGTGGTTTCAAAAATCATATTAGGATTAAAGCCATAATCTCTACACGTATTTTTGATTTTATCGTTTAAATAGAAATCAGAATTAAATAAAATAAATTCTTGTTCTTTTAAATCTTCTATATTAACCGTTTTTCTTTTAGATAATTTATGATTTTTATGAACGACCAATTTTAATTTTTCTTCTAAAAAAGAGAATGTATTAAAGTTTTTATTATTTGTAGGCAGTACGGTAATCCCCATGTCTAAATCACCATAATATATATCGTTTTCAATTTTTTTACTACCATTTTCAAAAAGTTGAAAAGTTATATTAGGATACATTTCATGAAATTGTGAAATTAAGTTAATTAATATTCTTATATTAATAATAGTAGGTATTCCAATTTTTAAACGTCCTGTTTTTAATTCTAATAAATTACTTAATTCATTAGGGATATTATCATACATTTTAAGCATTTCTTTACATTGAAAAAAGAAAGCTTCTCCTGCGTCAGTTAAGTATATTTGATTTTTATATCTACTAAATAAGATTACTTCCAATTCTTCTTCTAATAATTTAATTGTATTACTAATTGTGGGTTGTGTAATAAAAAGACTAGCTGCTGCTTTGGTCATACTTTTTTGTTTTACAACTTCTACAAAATACTGCATATGTTTAAGTTCCAATAAATTTTCTCCTTTTTTATTATTCTGTATATCGATGAACGACTAAAACCTGTCTGTTCGGAAAATCTCTTCACCTGTAAGTTTTGTTAATCATATAGAAATTTGATTTCTCTTTGCTTGTGATCAGGTAATGAAGCTCTCGCACTTTTGTGGTCTCTTGCTCGTGAAGCTTCTAATCCTTTTTTAGGACTGTCACTTAACAAATTAACTTCGAGTTCAACGAATGTACTCATCGTGGTAAAGAATATCTTGCCGATCGCATCTTTCGTTAATACATTCATATCTATAGTATGAAATCAATACTGTTTTTAGCGAATCACTAAGATAACCCAATCAATTGTTCCGTTGTACGTCCAAAAGGATATAATTTATAGAGAACTAGAATATATCCTTCTCGTAAATAATCCCAAAACTTATCAAGTTCAATTCATTTCATTTTACGGTTACGTGCTTTCTTACTAAAGATACGTTCACAGCCATATTTCTCAAGTGTATCAATCTTTTTTGAACTTTTTCGAGAAACTATTAATGAAATCTAATTCTCGATGCAAATAAACACGTCTGTAAGCGTCTAAAAAACCAAGTTTTTTAAAAATTTCCTTATTTAATTATTAATAGTTTCAAACGTTAATTCATATAAATCTTTATCGTCTAAATTAATGAACTTCCTCAATATTAACTCGATACCTGTTATTTATTTTGTTTCTTAGAGATTTAATTATAATAGATTATATTAATATGCATATTAGTTGTATAACTATTATTTTTATTATTTCTTTAAATTCTTCAAACGCTTTTTATTAATTGGCATTAAATAATCTTTATCATTTCCATTTAAATAAACTTTTATATCTATATTTTTAGCAGTTACACCGCCTAAATTTTGTTGTTAAAAAAAGTAGTTACATAGTCAGAATCAGTTTGAGTTAGATTTCTTAATTTTAAACCTTTTCCTCCTTGTTCGATAATAACTTGATCGAATGCTAAGAATGGGATAAAAGAAATTTTAATTTGGCTGATTTGTATAATTACTGAAATGATATATAAAATTGTCATAATAAATGTTCTAATTTAATCAATTTCTTGTAAATATTTCTCAACAAATTCTCCTTTTGAAATAAGTAATAATTTAATTCTACTCTATCTCAACAATACAATCTATATTTGTTAATACATTTTATAGTATTTGATAGACTGGAATAAGTTTTATAGATTATTTCATAGTAAATTACTAATTAAGAAAAGGGGGTTAAATAAAGAGATTATGAGTATAGCGTTCACCATCATACATTAGTTCCTTTATTTTATAATAGGGTAGAGTCGCAAAATTACTTACTGTTGATTATATATAATACATTCTTTTTTTAAAGTTTTTAAAAGATCTTTTTTAGAAAGTTTATGTACTGTTAAATCAGTTATTTCAGATTCAAAAGTAGTTGATAAAACAATTATAAAGCATCCTATGTTTAAATTTTCTCTTTCTAGTGTATATAGCATCTAGATGTAAAATATAATTGAAAGGCATGTTGTATTATGAATAAAAAAGTAGCAATCATTTTAGCAGATGAATTTGAAGATATAGAATTAACTAGTCCTAAAGAAGCATTAGAAAATGCTGGATTTGAGACTGAAATTATTGGAGATACGGCAAAAAATGAACTTGTTGGCAAACATGGGGAAAAAGTAACTGTAGATGTTAGCATTTCAGATGCGAAACCAGAAAATTATGATGCCTTATTAATTCCTGGTGGATTCTCACCTGACCATTTACGTGGTGATGAAGAAGGTCGTTATGGTACATTTACTAAGTATTTTACTCAAAATGACGTACCAACATTTGCAATTTGCCACGGACCCCTTTTACTAGTTGATACTGATGATTTAAATGGACGTACAATAACTGGTGTTATCAATGTACGCAAAGATTTATCTAATGCAGGTGCACATGTTGTAGATGAATCAGTTGTAATAGATAACAATATTGTAACAAGTCGTACACCAGATGACTTAGATGATTTTAATAGAGAAATTATTAAACAATTAGAAGCATAATTTTGAAATACTAATCAATGTTCATTATCTTAGAGATTATGTTTTTATAAAAAGAAACAGCATTAGATAATTGATTAAAGTCAGAAATTTTATAACTTAATGCTTATGAAAATTATCACATAAAATTAATAAAGGAGTCTATATACTGGTTATAATCTGTATATAGACTCCTTTATATATTTATTATTACGGTTTTAGAATTACTTTAATATTATTATCTTTTTTCTGATCGAAAATATCATACGCTTGGCTGGCATCTTCTAAAGGCAAGGTATGCGTTATAATTTCTGTTGGATCAAAAACTTCATTTTTAATCATTTCATATAATTTTGGCATTTGATGAATAACTGGGGCTTGGCCACTTTTTACTTGGACATCTCTATTAAAAATTAAATCTATTGGAAAATTATCTGCAGGGGTACCGTAAATACCAGTTAATTGAATCGTCCCGAATTTTCGTACTGATTCAGCTGCTGTAATAATTGGACTAATATTACCACGTTGTGCTGAATTTGAACTAATCTCTAAATCATCTTGAGCAATTTGTCCATCCATTCCAACACAATCTATAACGACATCTGCACCACCGCGTGTGCTTTCATGAAGTAATTTTCCTATATTATCTTCTTTAGAAAAATTATACACTTCAGCTCCGTTGAATTTTTTAGCATGATTTAATCTATGTTCTATATTGTCAATGGCGATAACACGTTCAGCGCCTTTTAATTTAGCAAATTTTTGTGCCATTAAACCGATTGGCCCACAACCGAGAACAATAACGGTATCTCCAGATTTTACGCCTGCATGTTCAACACTCCAATAAGCTGTTGGGACAACATCAGATAAAAATAATACTTGCTCCTCTTTCAAATCACTATCTGGATCTTTCAAAGAGCAGAAATTGTCAAATGTAACTCTTACATACTCTGCTTGACCTCCCCAGTGGTTTCCGTGCATGCCACCAAAACCGAAAAGCCCACCATTATCCATTTTCCAACTTGCCGGTGATGGATTAGAATTATCACACTGAGATTCCATTTCATTATTACAATAGAAACAATCGCCACAACCTATGTTAAAAGGTATAACTACTCTATCTCCCTTTTTCAAGGTTTTAACGTCTTTTCCTACTTCTTCTACAATTCCCATTGGCTCATGTCCAATAACAAAACCAGGATCCATAAATAAATCACCTTGATGGTAAAGATGTAGATCAGAACCACATATACCTGAAGCTGTTATTTTTATAATTGCATCCGTTGATTCTTCTATTATTGGATCATGTACTTCACGCACTTCCATGTTTTTATGACCTTGATAAGTAACTGCTTTCATTTATACCACACTCCTTAAAAAACTGTACCCGTGATATTATAATGCAAACTCAGAAGAATAAATTGATTTATTAATCTTTTTAGAAAATTGTTAGTTTATATGTTGCAAAATACCCAGAATCGTATTTATATAGCTAAAAAATTGATATCTAATGCTCATTTTTATATAGTTAATATGAAATTTATATTACAGTTATCAAAGACAGTGTACTACTTTGTCAAAAAAAGGAGCTAAATATGATTAATATTATATCAGCGATCGGATCGCTCGGAACATTTATTATGGCCTTATTTTATTTTGTATCAGTATCAGTTCAACTTTACCAAATGAAAATAAGTTTTATTCCTGCATTAGGATTTAATCAGATTTTATTAATTAGAGATAAAGACCAAAGGTTAAATTTAAAAAATACCACTTCTAATGCGGAAGAACATGAAGATTATTTGAAGTTATATAATTTAGGAGGTGGAGCAGCAAAAAAAATCACCATTGAAGTTTTATTAGGTGAAGATAAAGTTATTCAAAAAAAATATGTTAATATGTTACCTAGTAAAGAAGGTTATATGCTACCTATAAATAAAAGAGTATTTGATGAATTAGACGATACTATAAAAAATAATGGTTACGAATCCAATATGAATATTAAGTTATCCTATTATCATAATGTGAGTAGAAAAAAACAAGAAATATTTTTAAAAGGACATATAGACGAATTCAATACCTACGAAGATGAGTCCATTTATGAACTACAGTTTATTTAAGTAAGAAAATGAATAATTGTAAATTAAATAACTGTGAGCATCACCAAAATTAACATGTAATTATCAACTATCTATTTAGGTGGGTAGTTTTATTTATAAGTAATATAATTGTCACTTTATTCGATATATGAGAATGACTTTACCTAATAAATGAGAAAAGCAACGCATTTTAATATAGTGCGTTGCTTTTTCTATTATCGAATACCTATAACTAAACTATCTCTAGCTGTTTCTACAACTTCTGTACTTATTTTATCTAAACCATTTATATCCATAATTCTGTCTATCTGCGCAAATAAACGATGAATCAGCCTAAAATTCCCTTTTGTAATTTTAATAATCGTCGTTATTGCCTCATACTCAGTAAAGTCTTCGAGTTTTAAATCAAATCCTAAATCTTGCCACTTATATTCTAATATATGATGTGTCTCATCTTTACTTAGATTATCAAATTCATGCGCAAAACCTATGCGCGAATATAGTTGAGGATAACGAGATAGTTTTTTCTCTATGCCCGGCTGTCAGTTTTGGAGTTATATGGCACAAATTTTGTTCTTTAAATGGCATAAATAATATTAAATAAATTAATATTGTCTATAGTGTTTAGTTTATAAAGTTATAAAAGGAGCCTGGAATTTATGTCCCAGACTCGTATAGAATATAAGTATTTTAATTATTGTTTATATTCATTGATTTATATTAATAAAATAAGACACCTAAAATAATACCTATCAAAACAATAGCCCAAGAAGGCAATTTAAAATACATTAATAATATGAACAATGAGCTGGCTAAAGCAAAATCTAATTCTGATTTAATCGTTGAAGTCCAAATTGGGTTATAAAAAGCAGCAATAAGAATACCGACTACGCCTGCACTTATCCCTTTTAAAAATCCTTCAGCATAAATATTAGATTTAATATTATCCCAGAATGGCAAAATTCCAAATAACAAAAGAAATGCTGGTAGGAAAATAGCAATAGTAGCCAAAATTGCTCCTCCAATCCCTTCCATAGACATACCAATGTATGAAGCAAACGTAAATAACGGTCCGGGTACAGCTTGAGCAGCAGCATAACCCGTTATGAAGTTATCGGGTGATATTAATCCTGATGGTACAAACTCATTTTTCAATAAAGGTAAGACAACATGTCCTCCTCCAAAAACTAAAGAACCTGATCTATAAAAACTATCAAACATTTTTAACCATAGATTATTTGTCATAGAACTAGCGATAGGTAATACAGTTAATAGTAAAAAGAATAATAATAATGAAACAAAACCTAATTTTTTAGGTAACTTAAATGATTTGTTTTTTATTTTGGTTCTATCTGTTGATGTTTGTTTTAGAAAGATGAGACCATATACACCAGTTATTGATAGTGCAATGACTTGTATATAAAGATCATTTATTACTAACGATAATATAAGAACAAATAATGCTAATGCAATAGTGGTTTTGGTATTTGTTAATTTTTTGCCCATTCCTATAATAGCTTGGCCTACAATAGCAACAGCTACTAGTTTTAAACCTTGCATCCAAGTGAAACTTACATCACTATTTGTAAATAGCGCTGAAAAAATCATTAGTATAATTACAGATGGGAGCGTAAATCCGATAAATGAGATAATACCTCCTCCGATGCCGGCTCTTATAGTTCCTATACCAATACCTACTTGGCTACTTGCAGGGCCAGGTAAAAACTGGCATAGTGCTACCAAATCAGAATACTCTTTTTCATCAAGCCATTTTCTTTTTTTTACATATTCATCATAAAAATAGCCTAAATGGGCAGTAGGTCCACCGAATGATAATAAACCAAGTTTTAATGCAACAAAAAAAATATTTATATATTTATACATAAAGGTCTCCTTATATTTCGTTGGTTAACTCTTTTAATTTTTCTCTAGATTCTTCTAAAAACTTTTCACCTTCTGGAGTTATTGAATAGTATTTTCTATTTTTTCCATTTACAGTTTTCGTGGTACTTTTTAAAAGGTTCTCGTTTTCTAGTGTATGGAATATTGGATAAAGGGTACCAGGACTCATATTATAACCATGTTCTTCTAATTCTTTAATCATCCAAGCCCCATATATTTTATCTTCTTTTGCATGATGTAATATATGGATATAGATAAATCCTAAAAATAGTTTTCGTTGTATTTTACTTTTCAATATATCTCTCCTTACTTAAAATCGAATTACGATATCGTAATTCGATTTTAATATGTGTAAATACTCTTGTCAATTAATTTATTAAGTTTGAAATCAGTGAATTAGTAGTAAAAAACATCAAGTATCTACTTGATGTTTTTACTAAAATCTTTAATTGTATTACCTATTTCATCTCTAACACGTTGGTGCCACTTTACTTGATATATGAGAATATTTTTACTTAATAAATAAGAAAGAGAAATGCAATTTGAACATTGCAATTCTCTTCTCTCTATTTTGGACTATTTAGTTTAAGTGACGAATACTATACTTATGAATCATATTTTTTATTGGTTCCAGATTTTGAACATCAGTAGTTACAGACACATAACAATCTGGACGTACCAGAAAGGCCGAATTTTCTTTAATACCTTTTACAAATATCTTTTACTGATATTTCATCAAAGTTATATGTATTCAATAAGCTTACTAAAGCACTTTCTATCTTTTCTCTTGATTTTATTATACGTATATCTGTTATTTTTTCATCCAAAGTATTCCACTCCTCGGGTATTAAAATTATTCAACTAACATAATTAACAAGATATCTTTTAATAAATATTATACATTATTATAGAGAGTGTACAGAAAATAACTGTTTTCTGTACACTCTTTCTTCATAATCCAAAATCTATGAATATCAGTATATAATATGTTCAGAAACTCAACATAAAATCAATGTTTTCATAAAATGATTTAGATACACCTATAAGAGCCCTAAGTAATATATTTTTTCATAGAGTTTAATCTTTAAGCATCCTATATACTGTAGAACGACTTACACCTGTTTGTTTAGCAATCTCTTCACCTGTAAGCTTTTGTTCATCGTATAAGAATTTGATTTCTCTTTTCTTATGATCTGGCAATGAAGGACGTCCACCTTTTCGCCCTCTTGCTCTTGCAGCTTCCAAACCTTTTTTAGTTCGTTCACTTAACAAGTTAGCTTCGAGTTCCGCAAAAGCACTCATCATGGTGAAGAACATCTTCCCCATCGCATCTTTGGTCGATACGTTCATATCAATAATATGTAAATCAATGCCGTTTTCATCCAACCATTGCGATAGTTCAATTAATTGTTTTGTCGTACGTCCAAGACGATCTAGTTTATAAATAACAAGAATATCTCCTTCACGTAAATAATCTAAGCATTTATCAAGTTCTGTTCTTTTCGTTTTGCGACCACTTGCTTTTTCGCTAAAGATACGTTCACAACCGTATTCCTCAAGTGTATCAATCTGTCCATCGAGACTTTGATCTTGTGTTGATACACGTGCATAACCAATTTTAGCCATTTGAATACCACCTCTTTTAATCGTTTTATGGGCACTTATTAAGGAAATCTAATTCTCGATACAAATAAACGCGTCTCTCATCGTCTTAAAACTCATGATTTTTGATATTTATAATACATTGATTATAACACAAGTTTATAGACTTAAATATCCAAGAAAAACCTCTTATTATTAAGTTAAGAGGTTTTGTGTCAAAAACGAAGGTTTATGAAATGAAAAGAGTATTTGCTATATTTAAGAATAATTGTTTATAAAATCTTTAATTTCTTTTTTAGTTGGCAGAGCATTTTGTGTTTCTCGCTTGCTGACTTTAATAGCTGCAGCAGCTGTTGCAAATTTAACTGACTCTACTAATTGATTTCCTTCATTTAAGTATACAGTTAAAGCTGCAGCAAAAACGTCTCCTGCTCCAACTGTATTTATAGCTTTTACTTTGTATGATGATATAAAAGTAGATTGTTCATTTGTATAAATCAAAGAACCTAATTCCCCCAATTTAAGAATAACTGTATTAACTCCTTTTCTATTAATGACTGTGGCAGCTGTTAGGGCTGTTTCTTTATCTGTTATTTTTATTCCAGATATCTTTTCTGCTTCCTGTTGATTAGGAGTTATGATATTGGCATAAGATAAGTATACTTCTTTATAACCATCTGCAGGAGCAGGATCTAAAATAACATTTATATTTTTTTCTTTTGCAATTTTTAACGCATGCATAATAGCATCTTCATTAGTTTCTAGTTGTAATAGGAAGTAATTAGCATTGGCTGAATTAAAAATTGCCGTAATAGGATCTAATTTTATTTTATTGTTAGCGCCTACAGTGCCTAACATTGTATTTTCACCCTGTTCATCAAGAATAACAACAAAAGTTCCGGTATTTACATTTTCTTTAATTTGAATATTAGTAGTATCAATCTTTTGGTCTGTTAAATTTTTTAACATGTTTTTACCTTGTTCATCATTCCCAACAGCTCCAATAAATCTTACTTGACTACCGATCCTTGATAAAGCTATTGCTTGGTTAGCTCCCTTGCCACCAGGTTGTGTGTTAACGGAATCAACCCACACAGTGTCCCCATAATTAGGATATTCTTTTGCATTAATAAAAATGTCTTGATTAATACTTCCCATCGTTATAATCTCTTTGTTCAACTTCTTAGTCCCCCAATAATAAAATCATGTTTTAGTTGTTTTTCTAATAATAAGTTCAGGAATATATTCAAACTGGATCGCTTTATTTTCTTTTATAGATTCCATAATCATCTGACCAATTTTTGGATCTAATTGGTTGACTGTAGTAAGACTCGGTGTGGAATACTGCGATAAAACACAGTTATCATATCCAATTATTTGTATACTATTAGGTATTGATATACCTAATTCATAGCATGCATTTATCACTCCGATAGCCATTGCGTCGTTAGCACAAACTATTCCTTGAATATTATTCTCCGTTTTCAACTTTTTTAGTGCTAATTCATATCCACTTTTATAAGTGAAATCTCCTTCCAGTAAATTAATGGTATGAGTTTTAGTGAATTTTTGAATCGCTTTTTGATACCCTCTAAAACGATTGATAGAAGACTGTTCATTCATTTCACCTGAAATAAATAAAATATGTTCACATCCACAATTATTCACTAAATGTTTAGTGGCAAGAAAACTTCCTTCAAAGTGATCTACTGAAATAGAATTCGGTTGATTATCTAAATTAGTTCTATCAATTGTAATAACGTTAACATTATGTTTTTCCAGATACTCTATATCTTTTTTTGTAATAGCCAATGAATTGATAATTACATTTTGTATATAATTATCTACAATATTTTTTAAAAAGTATGATATATTTTCTTCGCTATCATTACTATTGCAAAGATATAATTTATACCCATAATTATATGCTGAGGTTTCAATAATATTCACTAAATCTGCAAAGTATGGATTATTTAAATTAGGAATAATCAAAGCTATTAAATTTGAAGATCTATTTGATAAAGACCTGGCAATATTATTTGGTTCGTATTCTAATTTTTTTATTGCTTCTCTTACTCTTTTTTCAGTATCAATATTGGCTCCTGCTTTATTATTAATAATTCTAGAAACAGTAGCTGTTGACACATCAGCCATTTTCGCTACTTCTTTAATTGTAACCATTTAAAAACACCCTTTGTAACCGATTACAAAAATTATATAACTTTAAATTTTTATTGTCAAATGACATTGAAAATATAGTATTAGTATTTTATCATAAAGATAACCTTGTTTTGTAACCGATTACAAATAAGGGAGGGTTAAAATGATTTCACAATTAAATAATCTATTTCAATGGTTTATCGGCTTAGGTGGGCCCGCTATAATGTTTGTTATTATTACTTTACTTTCATTAGGTTTTAAAGTGAAATTTTCAAAAGCTTTAGAAAGTGGTATCCGTATGGCTATAGCTTTAACTGGTATGACAGCTGCTATTTCTCTTTTAACTGATGCTTTGGGCCCTGCATTAAATGACTTTGTAAAATCTACAGGTGTAAATTTACATATAACAGACTTAGGTTGGGCGCCAATGGCAGTTATTACATGGGGTTCTATTTATACTTTGTTTTTTGCTTTTGTCTGTATCATTGTTAATTTACTTATGCTGTTTATGAATAAAACTAAAACTCTAAACGTTGACTTATTTAACATTTGGAATATCTCAATAATTGGCTTATTAGTTGAATATTATGCTCACAATATGATTATTACAACTTTATTTGTTATTATGATTTACTCTTTGATGTTAAAAAATTCAGATGCTCTTAAACCTTCTATAAATCAAGTTTTAAATTATGATGAAAATAATGTTACTACAACAGCACATCCTAGTCTTTTAATTGCACCGTTTGTTTATATCATTGATAAATTTATTACTAAATTTTTACCATTTGTAGATAAATTTGACTTTAATGCTGAAATTTTAAATAAAAAAATAGGTTTCTGGGGTAGTAAATTTGCAATTGGAGTATATTTAGGTTGTTTTATTGGGATTTTAGGCCAACAATCTTTAAAAGAAGTACTTACTCTCGGTTTCACAACTGGCGTGGTTTTAGAATTATTCGCTTATATCGGTGGTTGGTTTGGACCAGCTATTGAGCCACTTTCTAATAGAATTAGTACAATTATGAGTTCTAGATTCAGAGGTCGTAAGTTATTCATAGGTATTGATTGGCCTATACTTGCTTCAAGTGCTGAATTATGGGCTGTTGTAAATATATTAGCTCCAATTTTATTATTTATGGCCATGTTATTGCCAGGCAACAATGTTCTACCTTTAGGTGGCATACTATTAACTGTCTTGGTTCCAGCATTATTGTTAATTACTGGTGGTAAAGTAATAAGAATGACTATTATTGGTACTATACTACTACCATTATTTTTATGGGCAGCTACGATGATTTCTAGTTTTCTTACTAATACTTCAAAGGAAATAGGAGAATTTCCTTCTGGTCTTTCAAAAAATCAAATGTTTTCTTCAGTAGACTCAGATCCTATTGAAAAAATGCTGGGCGTATTAGTAGGGAATGCATGGAACTCTTTTGATATTAGATTAATAATATTCGCTATAATTGCAGTGATTCTTTATATTATATTTTTCTTGTGGTATTTCAAATCAATGGGTAAAAGACAAAAATTTTAAACTATTAAAAATGAGAAAGGTGGTTAATTATGGACAAAGTATTATTACCTTCTATGATGTGTGCTAATTTTACTGACCTAGCTAATGAAGTAAAAAAATTAGAAGAAGCAAATGTAAGTGGCTACCATATTGATATTATGGATGGCCAATTTGTCCCAAATTTTGGGATGGGGTTACAAGACTTAGAGGTTATTAGAAAAAATACTAAAAAGTTAGTTGATGTACATTTAATGATTGATAATCCAGAAAAACACATAGATTTATTTGCAAAAATGGGAGTGGATATTATTTATATACACCCAGAATCAGATATACATCCTGCAAAGACCTTACAAACTATTAAGCAAAAAAATATTAAGGCAGGAATTGCAATTAATCCTGGAACTTCTGTAGAGACTATTAAGCCATTATTGCATATTATAGACTATATAATGGTTATGACTGTAAATCCTGGGTTTGCAGGACAAAAATATCTGGATTATGTCGATTATAAAATAGAAGAGTTACTAGAAGATAGTTTTAAATCACAATTTAATTATGCTGTTTTCGTGGATGGAGCTATATCTCCAGAACGTATTGATAAATTATCGACTATGGGGGTGCAAGGATTCGTACTAGGTACATCTTCGCTGTTTAATAAAAAGAAAGATTATAAAACTATTATAAATAGCTTAAGATAAAATATTAAATAACCGATTCAACCCAATAAACGTTTATATACTAGAATTTAAAAGATAAGCGATTTTTATGATTTTTATAAAATATTCATCATTTTTGATTTATACTAATTAACATAATCGATGATTACCAGAACTTATATTAAAAAAGACTCCTTATTCAATAAGGAGTCTTTTAATCGTTTCAAAATCAAATTTTGTCTTAATAACGAACGTCTTTTGTATCGCTCATGTACTCTATAAATTACTAAATATCTTTGTTTTCGAAGTTATTATGTTGAACTCCGTCCTGATTTACTTCAATTGGGGAATTTTCTGGAGTCACTCCAACTGAGGATTTTAATTCATCTAAGAAATCATCTTTTGTGCGGTCATGATTATAAAAAGGAAGTCCTACAATTCTATAATAATCATCGTCAACAAGCATACCTTCTTGATCTCTTTCTTTTATTTGTTTCAAGAAAGATTGCTTCCATCCTTCCTTACCGTGATCGAATTTTTCATCGGCATCCAAAAACTGACTACCTTTAGGTTCAATGAAAAATTGCCAAGATACATTTCCGGTTTCTACATCATTAGCGAACATCACAAAATCGGGTTCAAAAGCTTGGCCATTATCAAAGTTGTAAATTCGTATTGATTTTTCATTACGGAGAAGATAAATATCAGTCAAATTGGTCTCCAGTTCAGCCATATGCTGATTGATTGTGCGAACAACTAATTTTTCTTCACTTGTTCCAAAATTATCTGTATAAGCATACCAATCAAGATTATCAATATCCTCAAAAATTTTAGTTTCTATTAAATCTTTTTGAGATATACCGTTTTCCTTATTACTATTCTCACTGATGACATACTTACGTTGAATTTGTTTCTCAAAAACGTCTTTAATTTTTATAGCCTCGAATTTATCTGTGCCCTCAAATTGCTTCTCAACATTAATATACTCATCAGCAATGGCTTGAAGTATGACTTTTGAAATAAAAAGCTTATGTTCTTGAGATAACTTCTTAATATCTGCTTCATCTCCATATACTGTTACAGAAACTTTTTTCTGAATCTCCTTTAAAAAGCTTTCCATTGTTTTTAGCCCCGGGTACGATTTAATAACTTTACCAAAATTAAAATCTTTATTTTTTAAGTTAACAGCTGCCCGTAGGACATTTAAAGTTATTTCTTTACTAACTTTGAAATTTCGTGAATCTTGTTTGTTTTTTACTTGATAAACTTCTTTATCTTCACCTTCAAAAGCTGAAACATCACCTATGCCTGATGTTGGCAAATTTACTTCCATTTCTCTTGGCAAAATTATTTCCCATTCTTCACCAAACAATGATATTTGCCTAGTTGAAAGGGAGGGTTTTTCAACTCGCTTATTTACCCAAACAACACCATTTTTATATGTTCCTGTCTTGAGGAAGGATCGTTTTAATTTGATCTGACGTTCTACCATAGTTTCATCGTCGTATATTCCAGATTCGCGCAGAACTTGTTTCAATTCAGAGATGTATCGAGGATTATCTTTAGAATGATAATGCAATTGTTCAATTAAACGTAGCTCTGATGCTTCATTATGATCAAATTTACGCTTATACTTCATGTCATCTTCGTCCTCCAAGGTGAATGGATAATAACGTGCTCCCCGTCCAATTAATTGCTTCTCTGCGTTCGTCGTAGCACCTGGAACAAATCCAGATTTAGTTGTTTTCCCATCACGAGTGTCGTAAAGGCGGACTATATCGAACAAATTTAAAACATCCCAACCTTCATTTAGCATATCAACTGCAAAAATAGATCGTATTTCATTTTGAGGGCTCTCTAGTGTATTCAACTCTACTAGTTTATCACTTGTTTTATTCTTACTATCGATTAACATTAGACGCTCTTCACGAAAATCTTCTTGCAATTCAGCAATCAAGTTCTCGTGTGTAATATTATTTTCATCAAAGAATTCAAAAGCATGGGTCAGAATTCCATCCAGTCCTTTAGAAGCTTTTTTTTGTATTTCAATTTGATCAACATTCAATCTTTCTAACAACTCAAGAAATGCCTCCCTATTACTGGCACTTTCAGTAGTTTTTCGAGATTTAAACAAAATCAATGGCTTTAAATTAATACCATTTTTCAATGCTACTTTTTTCCTATACTGACTAATGATAATTGCTTGAAGCATGCGAACGTCCACTTCATTATTTACTAAGTGGAATAAAACATCTTTACTGTATCCATCCAATCTAAAATCTTTTAAATCATATTTATAAAGTAAATGTTCTCGATACTTGGCAACAATATCTGCATTTGTAAAATCAATGGTTGCTGTAAACTCAAAGAGAGAAGACTTTTTCGCGTTTCGTTGAATGTTTTCAATGGTACTTGTCCAGCTGGTATTGTCTTTCTTCTCTTCGCTTTTCAATCCTGCGTTCAAATGATGCGCTTCGTCTGCCAACATTACCACACTAGTATCTTCAAATTGCTCATAGGAAAGTCTGTTCTCTCTTGGCGTATTCAAATCAGTATGGAGTTGTTGAATTGTCGTAAATACTAAATTGATTGCATCTTCATTTGAATCAGAGAAATCAGTAACCTCTCGAATTTCCACTAACTCATCATCAATCACGATTGAATCAGCAAACAGATACTTCTCAGAAGATGGATTCAAAAAATTCGCTCGTGTTTTTTCGATAATATTAGAGTTGTTAACAAAAAATAAAAAATTACGTTCGCCTTGCTTGTATTTTTCAATAATGATTGAGGCCATAATCATCGTTTTCCCTGACCCGGTTGCCATATTAAAAAGTAAGCTTTCTGGATAGACTCGGCTTTGGTCCTGTTTTGAATAAAATATATAACGGCCGATTCCTTCTTTTTGATATGGACGTAATTCGTGACGTAAGTTTTCACTAATATATTTTGGAACTAAATTTTTGAAATAATCAGCAAACAACCTTAATGTTCCGTTGTATCTTTCATATAAAAAATCCTTCATATTATTCACCATCCCCATAAAATTGATGATTTAATACGATATCTTCTTCACTCACACCATAAGAAGCATCTTCAATATCAGAATAGTTAACATAAAGATTATTATTATCAATGATTTCACGAAGCAATTGTTTTTGCTCAGCAAAACTTAACTTTTCAAACTCAGTTGATTTAAGTTTCTTAGGATTAACGCGGTAAGAGATAAAAGAAGATTCCTTAGCTATTTCAAAGAGCTCTAACAGCTGCTCTGTCGTTTCAGCTGTCTCAATTTTATTCACAAAATCTTGCGCATCATTTTTGATTTCACAGTATACAAATGAGCCGCCGCCCTGCCACTCTAATTCTTTTGAAATACCAGATTTTTTTCCGTCGACAACATCTTTTAATCTGTCAATCTCTATCGAAATTTGCGAATCAATTTGCTCAATTCCGATAAATTGACGTTCCATTTTTAAACAAGTTGCAGCAGTTGTTCCAGAACCAAGGAAGAAATCTAGTACTAAATCTCCTTTTTCTGTACACATTTCAAGAATACGCTGTATCAATTTCTCGGGCTTTTGACCTGAATTTCCAAAGTCTAGCTCAATTTCAGAAGTAGCTTTATTTCCTATTTTATATGCTTGAGGATTTGCATATACTTGTTTTATATCATTCCATACCGTTGTGAGCGGAACTCCTTTGGACTCTTCCAGATATTGTTTTTGCCAATAGGTATTCCCTTCTTTGTCTGTCCGTTGCCTTCTTTGATATATACGGCCGTCCCCATCATCATATTTAAACCAATCTTTGATATATTTTTCAGAATAAGGTGTGTAAACTTTAAACGATTTTCGTTCTGAATAATTTTTCGCATAATGTAAAATATAATCGTGTACGTTTACTGGCTTTGTCCCTGCAGCTCGACCGCCTGAAGCTGAACCATATGACCAGATGATTTCTTGTACAAAGTTTTTTTCACCAAATATTTCATCGCATAAGACTTTCAAATAATGTGATTGGTTAATATCAATATGAATAAATATATTTCCATCTTCGGATAACAAATCTTTTGCAGCTTTTATTCGGTTCTCCATAAAAGTAAGCCACGTTGACCGACTAAATGTATCATTATAGTTAAACGAGTCATTGCCAGTATTAAATGGTGGATCAATATAAATACACTTTACCAATCCACTATACTTTTTTCTGATACTATATAAGCCTATAACATTATTACCTTTAATAACAAAATTGTCTTTTAAGTTGAGATTTAAAATATTTTCTATACCCTCTCTCGAATACTTTTTCCAATTTATCAAGGCTTTTGGTTCTAATAATCTGTCAATTTCTCTAGGCGCAAGCGTAGAATTAAATAATATTTCATTTCTTTTTACATCTTCCCTACTTTGACCGCCTTCAAGTACACAATCTTTATATGGCCAATTCAAAACCACTTCCTTATTTTGAGAAAGTAAATCCACATTATCTTTATTAGCCAATCCAATTTTTTGCTTATAGATTGTGTAGCTATCCGGTAAAAATTCTTTGTTATTCAAAAATTGCAGAAAAACATCAAGTTTAAAAATCAATCCACCACGTGTTTCAGAAAAGAAGTGATTTCTAACACTTTCTTTCATTTGTAGCAAATCCAACAAGCTTTGATCGTAATTTCTCGCTAATTGACTTACTAAATTTTTATTTACTGTTCCTTCGACTGCAAATTCTTCATGACTCAATAGTATCTCTTGTAATTCATCATTCATGTATTTTATCCTCCAACTTATCTCTTGATTGATTATATCTTATTGCAATAATAACGCATGTTATATTTCTGGCAAATAGCCATATTACTACTTCTTTCGTAAACAGACTTCTTTTGTATTTTATAAACCACTTTAATGAATCCATTATTCATCTTTATCAAATTCAATCACAGGGTTAGTTTCGTCACTTCAATAGTAAAATTTTAATTTTAAAAATGTTACACTATTCTTATCTTTGACAATGTTCGCGTAGACCTGTAATTGCTTTTCATAATTGTTTAATGTCAGATTGACTTGACCGTTAAAGATGATTGTTCATATATTTCAAAGAAACCTTCTTAGGGGCAGGCACCAAGTAACTGTGTTCGCTTAGCCTACGCCTTGATAATCAACTTCAAACCATGATTCAACCTTAGCCTTAACATTACTTGTTTCATATAGTCTATCATATAGGGAATATGTGATAACTATTGGGAAAGTCATAAAGGACACTCAATTGCTTAAAGTGTATTCAGACTCATCTTGTTATTCTTCTAGCCAATCAACTAACTCATCCGAGTATTCTCCAAAAATAGCCGTCTTCATACAACCAATGTACTTTGATGTATAACATTTTAGTTAATTAGATAAGAGTGATTTTCATATTGCACTAACTCGTTATTGTATCTTTCAACAATGATATTGAACTTTCTCAACCCCTAGCATATCAATCATTCCACCAATTATTTTTCAATGAGTCAATATGTTACTGTTTTTTATAAACACTCGACTTACTTTTAATAATAATTTATCAAGTCACTCATATATTGTAGTTTATATTCACTTTGTTGCCCAACTAAATCCCTCGTTTATATAATAGTAAACTGATTTTTACATAATCGATGATTATCAGAAGTTCTAGCATAAAAAAGCACTACAAGTTCATGAGCTTGTAGCGCTTTTTATTGTGTTAATTACCAAACAACCGACTCCAGAAACCTTTTTTAGGTGGTTTTTCTTCCTTATCTTCGTATTCATTATCTATTTCTTCGAATTGTTTATCGTCTATTGTGGATGGTTCTTCATTGAGGTTTTCATTCTCTTTCTCTTCAGGTATATCTTTATGCTGCACCTCTGTAGGATGTTCCCATTCTTGTTTTTGATCAGTATCTTTAGACTCTCCAGTAAAAGTTGCTTCTTGTACATTAACATTTTGTCTATCATTAGAAGATGTATCAAAGGAATAATTAAGCTGTCTTTCTTCCTCTAATTGATTTTCTAGTTTTTGAATTTTTTTATTACTTTCTAAAGCCAATATTTGTTGGTTTTCCAATAGTTTGTTTAATGTATTAACATTGCTATTTTGCTGATCTAATTGCTTTGTTAGGTTCTCAATATATTTTTCGTCATTTTCAGCTCGGGTTTTAAAGATTTCTATTTGTTTTTCTAATTCGTTTACTTTTGTTTTTAATGTCTCAGAAGTACCTAAATTACTATACTCCACATTTTTAACTTCGGAAGTATTTTCATTAGGTATTTCTTTTTTAACTGTTTCCTGCTTTTCTATGGTACTTTCTTTTTTTGTTATTTTTTCTATAATTTTCAAACAATCATTATCACTAATGTAATTAATACCATTTTCTTTTGAAAAAGTAATATTTAAATTTTTAGCATTATTAACAATAGTTTGTTTAGTTACATTCAATTCATCAGCAAGTATTTTAATAGTTTTCATACAAATCATCCTTAGGTACTAAATTAGGTACCTAAATTTTACCACCTAACAATAAATTTTTCATCTTTTACTACATAATTTGACTACCTAATTTAGTGCCTAAGCACCTAATTAGGCACCTACAAACCGTTTTGCTAATTAATTAGGCACTAAATAAACCTGTTCTAAGATTTTTAGGTACTTAATATTATCCTAACGATTTTTAAAACGCTTTATATGCGTATTTAAAAGTGTTAATATTACTTTATGAAAATTAAAAGAGCCAATGCTATTGGCGTAGCATCGGCTCTTGGTAATAAAACGATTCGCATTCGTTTGTTTATATATTTTTTTGATACTTGTATTATATATATCTAATCATCTAAGTGCAAGCACAAAACATGTAACTTACGTAAAAATTGTTTTATTACCTCAACTTCTAAATAAATGGAAATGAGGTTTTTATTATGCCAAATTTTGAGAAATATAATTTATCTCAAGTGAAAACTGAAAGATTCTATCAATTACCTAAATACTTATTTGAAGATGCATATTTCAAGAAAATGTCAGCAGAGGCCAAAATTATGTATGCATTATTAAAGGATCGTTTTGAATTATCTATACAAAATGAATGGGTAGATAAAAATAATAATATTTATTTTATTTTTAGTAACAAGCATTTGTGTGAATACTTAGGCTACGCTGAGCAAAAAATCATAAAATTAAAAAAGGAACTAGTGAAATTTAACTTACTTACTCAAGAGCGAGTGGGACTTAATAAGCCTAATAGATTATATCTATTAAAGCCAAATTATAATAATGAAATCAGTCATAGCAAGGAACTTCCAAATTCACAGTTCCAAAACAATGAATTTGGAAGTTCTGGAACTGTGAATTCGGAAGTTCTTGAACAGTTGAATTCACAGTCTAATGATACTGAATTTAGTAATACTGATTATATAGAGACTGAGAACAATGATACGAATGATTTGAATGATACACCTAACAATATTTCTGAAAACGCTCATTCGAATCATACAAATCATCAACAAACTGAATTTAATAATGATGCCTTAAAATTCCAAGTGCTTGAAGAATTGCCACAACAAATCAAAGATTACTTAAGTAATTTTGAAATTAGAGAAATTCGTATTATTAAAAGTGTTTTACTTAAAGGAAAAAAATCATTTAATAATGCTCATGATACATATTACCGTTTAGAAGACGTGGAGTTCGAACTTGTCAGTGTCTTAAAACGATTTAAAGCGATGTTGCTACAGAAAAATGAAACGGTTGAAGCTATGCAGGGTTATTTGATGCAATCGATTAAAGCTGAGCTTGAAGAAATACATGCACTGTATATGCGCCGTCAAAACATGACTAAGTACAATATCTTTAACGAATAATTCAAATGATCTTACAGCAATCAAAGCAACCTCAAAATATTCGGTTAAGTCATCTGTTTTTTTAATGATGATGATGAAAGAAATCAAGCAATCGTGAATGATTTGGAAAAAGGTTTAGACCGAAAACGTATGTTGAGTTGGGGTGGATTGCTAAAACAAAAACATAAAATTTTAAATTTAGATGATGCCGAAGACGGCAATTTAATTAATACAAGTGACGAAGATAAAACAACAGACGAAGAAGAAAAGGCGCATTCAATTACGGCAATTTGGCATTTTAAAAAACAAAATTATTACTTAAAAAATTAGGAGTTTTGTAATATGTTAAGTGCATTTATCTTTGGAATTGTACCTATGTTGGTTTTAATAGCTATTGTAAAAATTGGTCAAATTATAAAACAAAGGCAAAAACGTTAGCTTAAAAGCTAGCGTTTTTTTATGCTTTTTTGCCCCGGCGGGAACTATAGCGTTCAACCGGCATGGTTGCCCAGTTTTACTATGCAAATTTTAATTTGCATGTAACTGGGCAGTGTCGTAAAAAATCGACACTGGTTTTGCTCAAATTTTTGCTTTTGGAAATAGCATATATTTATTTGGCTCATATTTGCGTTTTAAGAGCTTATATAAGTTTTTAGGCATAAAACTATATGATTT
>ERZ1023458.111-NODE-111-length-23159-cov-4.177805_pt1 | contig 23159 bp, 22 predicted proteins | sample MGYA00380527_ERZ1023458 | MGnify/ENA primary metagenome ERZ1023458 (study PRJEB33173, sample SAMEA4830409) | metagenome | study: EMG produced TPA metagenomics assembly of the PRJEB25223 data set...
ATTACTTGGCATTAGAGAAATAATACGTTTATAAGTGTGACCTTCAGATTGACTATCATGCTTCTGGTCTGACTTAGTGCCACAAGCACTTAAGATTACTATAAAAACAAGCAACAGACATAACAATTTAGTTCTTTTTTTCATACCTTAATCTCCTAATAGTTGTTTTATTCTATATTACCAAACTCTTATCTCAATCGTTAAGTCTATTTTATGAAATTTATTTTTCAAAATAAGTATCTAAAAATGTATATTTCTTTTCATTTTTCCCATTAAAGTAATTTTTTCCAAAGTTATCTAATAATGCATGAAATTCGTTAGCATCTGTATTTGTAAAAGTTTCAGGCAGTTGAATATGCTGCTTCAATTTTTCATAACTTTCTGTATTTGCATAACCTAATTTTTTATAAATCCTTCTAGTATAACTATCAGGAATAAAAGCGACTTCTTCAAAAATATATACTAATAAAACATCTGCCGTTTCACTACCAATACCCTTAACCTCTAATAAAGCATTACGCAACTGATGTTGATAATATGATTTTACAGCTTGATAATCAAAATCAAAACATTCCAGCCAAGCAAGTATATTCAAAATCGTTCGAGCTTTATTTTTATAAAACCCACTAGATTTTATAATCGTTTGTAAAGATTCTAACTTCAAATTTAAAATCTGCTCAGGATCAAATTCAGTCTTCACTTTTAATTGTTCGAGCGCATAAGCTGCATTTCTCCAATTGGTATTTTGTACTAAAATCGCCCCTAATATCACTTCGATTTTCGACTCAGCAGGCCACCAATGTTGCGAACCCATATGTGAAAATAAAATTTTATATAACGACTGAGTATCTAACATGTAAGCACTACCCTCCCTGTGGTCACAATGAAATAACAAATATCAAAAAAGAGCAAGTAAGATTTGGTGATAGTACTGATGAAATCACATCAAACTATGATTAACAAACCTAAACTTGCTCTTAAACAAACGTTTACTTTAATTAAATAATGATTACATCGACTCTGGCGCTGTTACGCCAACAAGGTTCAATGCATTATGTAGCGTAATTCTCACTGCATCAATTAATGCAATTAACGCTTTTGTTTTTTCTAAATCATCTGTTAAGACTTTTTCATCGTTGTAAAACTTATGGAAATGTGCCGCCAAATCTTGAATATAGTTTGTCATTCTATGTGGTGCTCTATGTGCTGCGGCATTTTCAATCGTTGATTCAAATTCTGCAATTTTTTTCATGAGTTCAATCGCTTTGTCGTTTGTGATAAACGAATAATCTGCATCAGTTGAAGGTTCGACACCTTTTTCTTTAGCTTGTTTTAATATTGAACAAATACGTGCGTGTGCATATTGTGCATAATATACCGGATTATCTTGCGATTCTTGTTTTGCTAATTCCATGTCAAAATCAAAATGGGTATCGGGACTACGCATCGTTAAGAAATAACGCGCAGCATCCACGCCTACTTCATCCATGATTTCACGTAAAGTAATTGCATTTCCGGTACGTTTACTCATTTTTACTTCTTGGCCATCTTGCATTAAACGGACCATTTGCATAATTTGAATTTCAAGGCGTTCACTATCAACACCAAATGTTTCCATCGATGCTTTCAAACGCTGTATATAACCATGATGATCTGCACCAAATAAGTTTATTAATATATCATTACCACGTTCAATTTTATCAAAATGGTAAGCAATATCTGGTAAAAAGTAAGTATAATTGCCATCTTTTTTAATTAATACGCGGTCTTTATCGTCTGAGAAATCAGTGGTACGTAACCATGTTGCACCGTCTTCTTCATAAGTATAACCAAGTTCAGTCATTTTATTAAGTACTTGTTTGATTTCACCTGATTCATAAAGTGTTGTTTCACTAAACCAACTATCATAGTGTGTATTAAAATCATCTAAGTCTTTTCTTAGTTTTTGCATTTCGTAATCAACAGCAAGTTGTCTAAATGTTTTAATACGTCCTTCTTCGTCTAATTCTTTTATCTCAGGTTGTTTCTCTGCCAAATCTTCACCAATATTAATGATGTCTTTTCCATGATAACCACCCTCTGGCATTTCAAAAGAATTATCACCAAGCGCTTCAAAATAACGCGCCTCTATTGAACGTGCTAAATTAGTAATTTGATTACCCGCATCATTAATATAATATTCTCTTGTTACATTATAACCAGCTGCTTCTAATATCTTAGCCAACCTGTCGCCACCTGCCGCATTCCGCGCCTGACCTCGATGTAGGATTAGCAGATACATATTCTAATAAAATGTTTTCACCATTTTTTTCTGCTTTATGGCCAAATTGATTGCCTTTATTTATTGCTTCAGTAATAATCGCAGTCAAATAAGCACTATCTAAATAAAAATTGATAAAACCAGGCCCTGCAATATCAACCTTTTCAACTTGTGCAGCCGTTGTATCCAAATTATCAACAATTGCTGTTGCGATTTCGCGTGGATTACGTTTCGCTATTTTTGTTAAAACCATTGCTATATTTGTTGAATAATCACCATTTTTATTATCTTTTGGTATTTCAATTTTAATTTCAGGCATTTCGTTCATATCAGCAAGTTGTGCTTGTTGAATACTTTTCTTAATTTCTTCAACTAACGTTTGCTTGACTTGTTCGATTATGTTCATTTACGGCATCTCCTTGTAAGTAATTTCATATTGATAAGACCCCATCTTCTCTTCATCTTGAATTAAATCATAATGCACTTTCAATTTTCCACCGTTATCATTTACAAAATGTAAAATAGAATGTGTATAAACGGTAAGCGGTATGCGCCCGCCACTAATTTCATACAAAGTAATCGTATCCTCGCCCTCTACAAAATGAAGGTTTAACTTAATGTCACCGTTGCGGATAATCTTTACTCCTGAAGTTTCAATTTTTACCGTCACGTTAACTGTTGCTCCGTCTATCTCTTCTTGATAACGAATAAAATCGGCTTTACGCTTTTGCCAAGATCCTGTAGTAGACAATGAGAATTTTTCTTTGTTATCGAATTGCTTAACAACTTGTTTTGTTTGGATTTCAACATTGTTTTCCAATGTAAGTTTCACCCTAATCTTTAAAATAATACAAACCATTATAGCATACTTGAAATATGCAAAACAGTTGCTAAAATTAATTTAAATACATAATCTATATTTTTATAGTTAATATTACAACACATTCACTTCATTCTAAAATCACACATAATAAAAGAGTAGAAAACAAAATCAAAATTTCAATTTGATTTCGTATTTCTACTCTTTTCAATTCACACAAATATCAAACTGTGTATTATAAGACCATTAAAACACCTTAAATCCACTTCATATCATATCATCATTAAAAACTAAATGATGTTACTCCGTCTCCAAAGATTCGCGTAATGAAGCGTCAGAGTTATTCCACATATCTATATCATGTGATTTAAGAAACGCTGCTAATATTTTTTTATTGTGGTCGCCAATTTGGTCAATTTCAATATAATGTTTCATTGATTTATCCATCATATTCACATGTTCAGGCATGCTTTTGTAACCTCTGCGAATACTTCTATTTACTAATAAATAGCAAGCTGTCAATCCAGCATAAAACGGTCCATTTTCACCACGTTCTGTCGTAACCCAACACAACCAATATTCTTTTGCTTCTTCACCTTCAACAGTCGCTTTATCTTTAATCCATTTAACACCTTTTTCAACACTGGAACGCGCATGCATACCTGCAATATCAATAAATGCCTCTTCATTTGCAACATCGATAAACACAGGTGCTACGTTATCTAAACTTATAGAGCCAATGTTGGTACCTTTGTGCCCATCCAGTGGATCATTTTTAATAATATTAAATTTAAATCCCTTATTTTCAGCCATCAGTGTCCACCTCCATATTAAAACAAGTAGTTATGTAATCGTTGAATTCTCATCATACATAAGCTGTCTATATTAAAATTTTGCCATATTTAACAATGCGATAAAAGTAATCAATTTTTAATTGTTTAATTCAATTCATCTAATATACTATTAATAGCATTTCTAACCTGATCATCTTCTATATCAGAAATAAATTCTTTTGGATAATATAATTTATAATCTTGTCTATTAATGCCTGTAATACTATGAATAACTAAGGATTGACTACTGATTTCTCTTATTTTACCATTACGTCTCAACAAATGAATCGGCTGTCTGTCTGATCCTGGACGATCATAATCATAAGGCAAGTCCGAAAATGATTCACTTACAAAGTAATAATTCGGATCTATACCTGCTTGTATAAACAAATCGGTTAATTCTGTAATTGTAATGATAGAACCATCAAATGGCATATATTTAAACAAATCACGATTAATAAATCTGCGTGACAAATCACTCAATATAGCATCATCTTCATTAATCCATGCTTTTAAGTAATAAACTACAACCGCTTCATCTAAATCTACATATTGTTCAATCGTCATAGACTCTTCAAAGAAAGGAATAAAATCAGCAGGATATTTTTTAAATGTGTAGCCTTCATTATAAAGTTGCTTTGCTCGTTTCAAACAATTGTTAAGCAACACTTCTCCACCCCGACTAACTGGATGGAAGTATACTTGCCAATACATTTGATAACGGCTCATAATGAAGTTTTCTACTGCATGCATACCACTTTCCTTAATAAGCACTTCATCTTTTGAAGGTCTCATTAATCTCAAAATACGTTCCATGTCAAATTGACCATAACTAACACCTGTAAAATATGCATCACGTTGCAAATAATCCATTCTATCAGCATCTATTTGTGAAGAAATCATAGATATGACCAATTTATTTTCATGTGTTTTATTAATAACATCAGCTACTTGTTGCGGGAAATCTTCTGAAACACGTCGTAATACACTGTTTACTTCTGTCGGGCCAGTAATGATTTTTTGGGTAAATTGCTCATGATCTGTATTAAAAATCTTCTCAAAGCTATGTGAAAATGGTCCATGACCTAAATCGTGTAATAATGCAGCACATAATGCAAGTGGACGATCATCATTATTCCATGCTTCACGACCGTCAAACGAATCATCAATTAATCTTCGAACAATCTCATATACACCTAAAGAATGTCCGAATCTACTGTGTTCAGCAGTATGAAATGATAAGTATAATGTACCCAATTGCTTTATACGTCGTAAACGTTGAAATTCCTTCGTTTTAATCAAGTCCCAAATCACTTGGTCTCTTACATGAATATACCTATGAATGGGGTCTTTAAATACTTTTTCTTCAGGTAACTTTTGTGTAGCATAAGTTGTAAAAGTCAATGTCGTCCTCCTATTCATACCTTGTTAATGTGCAATTATTTTAAAGTTTTTCGCATCAATGCCAAATCCATTTCTTCCCCATACATCACATGCATATATGAACGCACACGTTCAAACCCTTTTTGTTCATAAAAAGATACAGCTTCATCATTCTTATTATCAACTTCTAAAAATACTTCATTATATTCATCTTGGAAATACGCCAAGCCTTCTTTCAGTAAATCAGAACCATACCCATGATGTTGCCATGAGGGTCTCACATAATGGGCTGATAAGAATAATTCAGTGCCATATATAAAATTAGCGAAACCAATAATCTGATCATCTTCTTCAATGACTAAGAATAATTGTTCTTCTAATCTTTTAAGTAAATGTTGTTCATTATATGAAGCAGCTAATAATTCATTTACAGTTTTAGCTGCATAGATATTTAAATAAGTATTATACCAAGCTTTTGTTGCTACATCTCTGATGCCTACAACATCCTCTGGCGCTGCTTTCCTAACTTTGTGCATGTTGGTTCCCCCTATTTATAGTAGGTAATAATACTCTTATTATAACATAATTTTAGTGTTCCAAATACTTAATCTATTCAAATGAAAATAGCTTGGACAATAGATAACAATTGCCCAAACTATCTCTAAACATTATTTATTTAATGTATCTTGCCATTCTTGTGCGCGGTTTAATGCGTATGAGTCTTTATCAATATCTCCCGGTTTTTCAGCAGTTCCAATTATATAACCAGATAGCGTAGCACCTAAAAATTCTAAGCTATATTTCATTTGGGTGATACATGGTTTGGCTTTTACTTTTGGAAAATCTCCACCGACAATAATGAGTCGAAAATCTTTCTCAGCCATTTTCGCTTTGAAATCTTTATAATTAGGATCCATTAAAGTTTCAGACCAATGATCAATGAAAGCTTTCAAAGAAGCAGACAAACTATACCAATAAACAGGTGATGCAAAGATAATTGTATCACTGGCTAACACTTGGTCTATAATTTTTTTATAATCATCTTCATAAGCATCTATTGTTGTCCCATCATGCCTTACATCTCTCACTGGATTCAATTGATACTGTGTTAAGTCAAACCATTTGTAGTCGTGTCCTGATAAAGCCATTTTAGTCAATCGAGCAGTATTCCCTTCCGGACGACTGCCCCCGAACAAAACTGTAATCATAATAATCTCCTTTTAATCCTTTTCATATATTAAAATATTTCATTAGAGACATCTTAATAATCTTACACAAAAGTTCATAAATATAACATGCGCTTACAATATTATATTATAGCATTAAATGATTTGCAGGAAAATTTATAAATTTATATATTTCAATTTAAATTTTAAAACTTTATAAAATGGGAGTAGGATAGCAATCTAATTTTCTTAAAAAGATTCCGTCATCCCACTCCCGACAAGGATGACTAGAATTGAAAACGTATAAAGGCATTACCTGAACTAGCTCATGCATAAGTCCCACTAACTCAATAAATTGTGAAGTGATTTAAGGATTACCTGAGCTATCGCTCATGCATAAGTCCCACTAACCCAATAAATTGTGAAGTGGAACTAAAATTTTCAATTAAGTCATCTACTGACAATTTGAAATAGTCTGGACATCATTGATTCGTCCCAGACACATTGTATTATTTTCTAGGAAATAATTCGTTTATTTTTTCAATTTCTTCTTTAGTTAAATTAACTTCTAACGTCGTTAAATTATCCACGACTTGATGTGGTTGTTTTGCACCAGGAATCACGACATCCAATGAAGGCTGGGTTAAATAGAATGCAAGTACAATATGTGCAACATCTACGTTATGATTATCTGCAATATCTCTTAACTCATCAATTTTCGCTAAATTTTCTTTGAATTTTTCCCCTTGGAATTCTGGATTCTTAGCACGAATATCATCAAATTGTGTATTTTCAGTGTACTTACCGGCTAAAAGACCTGATACTAAAGGAAAATATGGAATAAATGTAATTTGATTTTCTTTTGTATATTCAAACACATCTTCATTTTCACGATTTAGCAAATTATATTCCATTTGTACAACATCAACATAGCCATCTTTATTCGCTTCTTTTAGTTGATCTAATGTAAAGTTAGAAACGCCTATAGCTTTAATCTTGCCTTCATCTTTTAAATCTTTTAATGCGGCAACTGCTTGATCTTTAGGCGTAGTGTCGTCTGGAAAATGAATATAATACAAATCAATATAATCTACTTGAAGACGTTTTAAACTTTTTTCTACCTGATCTTTAAGAAATTCTGGGTCATTAGACATTTTCACATTACCATCTTCATCAAAATAATGTGCACCCTTTGTGGCAATAGCAAACTCGTCTCTAGCAAATTCTTTAACCGCTTCTCCAACCAATTCTTCAGAACGTTCTGGACCGTAGATATATGCTGTATCTAACAATGTAATACCATTTCTAACTGCAGTACGAACTGTTTCTTTACCTTTTTCTTCGTCTAAATCATTATAAAAATTATGTCCACCAACAGCGTTTGTACCTAAAGCAATCGGTGATACTGTTACATTTGATTTTCCTAATTGAACTTTTTCCGTCAAAACAATCCAACTCCTTATATTTTAATTTTGAAATATTTATAGAATCTCTGGCTCAAAGTGTTTTTGTATACATTTGTTTGAAAGAGAGTATGACCATACAATCAACAAACGTATGAACTGCTGAATACTATAATATATCTCTACCCTTTTTCATTCAGTTTAATAACGTGGTTATCACATAGTATAAATGTACATAACCTAAATATTCAGATTCACTTCATAAGTCATCGTGACGATTTATTGTGTTAATTAGTGACTCTAAATCATTTTTCATCTTGTAATTCAGTTATTTCAAATATCGCTAACATGACTCATTCTAAACATATATGATTTAACACGTCGTGGTGAAATAACTACATTAAATTGTTGAATAACTTTTGAACCTCTACTCAAAATTTAGCATGTTTTCGATGAAACCTTGAAGTAAAATGCTTGAAAATTACGTTGCAAAAATTTAAACATTATTGGGATTGGACAAAAAGCTAATTTTATTAAAAAGATTTCATCGCTTCCCTAATAAGAATGATTACAATTGAAAAAAAGCAAGATGCAATGTATGTACATCCTACTTTTGATTCATTGTTTATTTGATTGTTGTGATACATTTTTAAAGTATCCATTTAATTAATGTAGACGCATATGACAATCCACCACCAAACCCAACTAATAGCATGAGATCACCTTTTTTGAGTTGATGTGCTTGAACGGCTAAGTCAATCGATAATGGAATCGTTGCCGATGACGTATTACCATAATATTTAAGACTCATTAACGCCTTATCTTTTGATAGATTTGCCTTTTCACATATTGATTCTATCATTCTGGCATTGGCACTGTGTGGTGCAAACCAATCTATATCTTCTTTTTTATAATTCGTATCACGCATTGTATCATCAATAATATTTGGGACATTGCCGACAGCCCATTTATATACCCCACGGCCATTTTGTACAATATGGCCAGGATTTTGTAAATCTTCGCCAAACATTGTATGAGAAAGTTCCGAACAATATAAATGATGTCCTTTGTCGCCATCCGAGCCAGCACTACTAGATATAAAGCTCGTTTCATCTTCACTGTATTCTACTAAAAATACTCCTGCACCATCTCCAAACAATATACACGTATTGCGGTCTGTGTAATCTGTAATTCGTGATAATGTTTCTGCGCCAATGACTAACACTTTTTTATTTTGGCCAGAAGTAATCAGACCATTAGCGATATTCAAGCCATAGGCAAAACCTGCACAAGCTGCATTAATATCAAAAGCCCCTGCATTTTTTAATCCTAATTTCGCTTGCACATAAGATGCGACACTAGGTGTTTTATAGTCTGGTGTCAACGTAGCATTGATGATCATATCAACATCATTTAATTCCACTTGATATTTCTCTTGTAAATCCAACACTGCTTTATAACTGATATCACTCGTATATTCATCTTCAGCTACGATTCTTCTTTCAACAATCCCAGTTCTTTGTTGGATCCATGCATCAGAAGTATCAACAATCTTCTCGAAATCCTGATTATCCATAATTTTCTCTGGTACATAAGCACCTTGCGCAGTAATTTTTGCAAATGAATTCATATCATAACTCCTTTTATCAATCTGTAACCTTGAAATTTCAAAATCCTATTTTAATCATACTCATCTTACAACGAATGATAACACAATCAATCCAACACCTATATAAACTATAATAACTTTCAAAGTAAAATTAATATAAATGACATTTTAAATAATCATTTATAATTTACCATATGAACTAAAAATATAATAATCTTTAATTGACTTTTCATAATTTTTGAATTATTATTCATTTCTGTTAGCGTTTACATTATTTAAAATAAAGGAGCAACAAAATGGAAAGTGATGATATCAAGCACTTGGTTGAATCTGGTCAACTATCTGTAGGCATTGAATTAGGCTCTACGCGGATAAAAACAATTGCTATCGCACCTAATTGTGAAACAATTGCAACAGGTTCTTTTGAATGGGAGAACAAATATGAAAATGGCTATTGGACTTATTCCATTAATGATGTATGGATAGGCATCCAAAAAAGTTATTCTGAAATGTCACAATCAATTAAAGACAACTATCATACTCAACTTAAATCCTTAGCTTCTCTAGGCATTAGTGGTATGATGCATGGTTACTTAGCTTTTGATGACAACGATGATTTGTTAGTGCCTTTCAGAACTTGGCGTAATAACAATGCGAACAAAGCTGCACAACAATTACGCGAAGATTTTAAAGTTAATATACCAGAACGTTGGAGCATCGCTCAGCTATTCCAATCAGCAATAGATGGCGAAGCGCATGTCAAACAAGTTAGTTATCTAACTACCCTTGCTGGATATGTTCATTGGTATTTAACAGATAAAAAGGTATTAGGTATAGGAGATGCATCTGGCATGTTCCCAATTGATAGCGAACGTAAGCATTTTCGTCAAGATTTATTAAAGCGCTTTAATTCGTTATTTCAAAAATTAGGTTATACACAAGACATTAGCGATATGTTACCAAATGTTATTGTAGCTGGACAAATTGCCGGTTATTTAACAGAAACAGGCGCTAAACTCATCGATCCAAATGGTGAATTGGAGTCAGGATGTCCAATGTGTGCACCAGAATCAGATGCTGCCACAGGCATGGTAGCAACCAATAGTGTGGCACCAAAAACAGGAAATATTTCAGCCGGAACTAGTATATTTTCAATGATTGTACTAGAAAAACCGATTGTCAATGTATACCCCGAAGTTGATATTGTAACAACACCTGATGGTTATGATGTTGCAATGATACATGCTAATAACTGTACATCTGATATCAATGCTTGGATTCATTTGTTTGAGGAAGTTTTTCAACTCATGAATGTAAAGTATGATAAAAATGAACTTTTCACAAAGTTATTTGAAAGCGCTTTTAGCGGAGATGAAGACTTAGGGAAATTATTATCCTATGGCTATATTTCTGGAGAATTCATAACAGATGTCAATCAAGGTTATCCGATGTTTCTACGCCATGTTGATAGTGCATTTAATATTGAAAACTTTATGAAGACACATATTTTCAGTGCCTTTAGCACTTTGAAAATTGGCATAGATTTATTAAAAGAAAAAGAGAATATTCAAATTGATAGCATGTTAGGGCATGGTGGTATTTTTAAAACAGACAAAATCGCACAATCCTTCTTAGCTGCAGCATTAGAATCGCCAGTAAGTGTTATGAAGACTGCTAGTGAAGGAGGCGCATGGGGTATCGCAATATTATCCCGTTATTTAATAGAAAATCAATATACAAATTTGGCCAATTACTTAAACGTTAAAGCTTTTGATAACACTGATCAAATCACTTTAAATCCCAAACCACAGGATATTGAAAGTTTTAGAAATTATATTCAAAGATTTAAAGCATTATTACCTCTCCAAAGACAGATAGATGAATATATTTAAACACGATTAACATTTTAGAAATCATATTTAAAGATTAGGAGAGATTTTTGTGAATACACTAAGTACAGATAACTCTAAGCAATTTTTAGGCTTACCGATAACTTTAATTTGGGGTTATATCGCAGTTGCTATTTTCATGACTGGCGATGGTATTGAACAAGCTTTTTTATCAAAATATATTGTTAGTATTGGATTTGAATCACAGCAAGCATCTGCAGTCTTAACACTTTACGGTCTCATTGTTGCAGTTGCGTCTTGGCTTTCTGGTATTTTAGCTGAAATATTTAGTCCGAGAAAAATAATGGCGCTTGCGTTTATCATTTGGATTGTTTTTCATGTAGGATTTTTAACTTTAGGACTAGAGCAACATAGTTATCCGATGATGTTAATTATGTATGGTATTAGAGGGTTTGCCTATCCGATGTTTATCTATAGCTTTGTCGTCTGGATTACATATTCAGCTCCAAAACATCGCCTAGCTTCAGCTATGGGTTGGTTCTGGGCAATGTATTCCGTAGGTATCGGGTTTTTAGGAACCTATCTACCTAGTTTTACAATACCTTGGATTGGATTTATGGGGACATTATGGTCATCCATAATATTCATTTTAATCGGTGGTTTAATGGCTATGTTCTTAGTTAAAGATAGGAAAGGTTCTGAGAAAGAAACTGATAAACTAACACCAAAAGAGATATTGCTTGAATTCGCTAAAGGTATAACAATTTTAAAAAACCCACAAGTTGCTATTGCTTGTGTGGTTAGAATCATTAACCAATTAGCATTGTTTGGACTTGTAGTTATCATGCCAATCGTATTCACTGATACTGTAGGATTCACTACATCAGAATGGTTGAGAATTTGGGGCTTAATGTATATCGTAACCATATTCACTAACCTATTTTGGGGTGTGGTTGGAGATAAAATTGGATGGGTACGCCAAGTTCGTTGGTTTGGTTGTATAGGAATGGTGATTTCTACATTAGCATTTTACTATTTACCGATATGGACTGGCCCCAATATTTGGGTTGCCGGTGCAGTGGCGATTGTATTCGGTTTTGCTGTCGCTGCATTTGTCCCGATGTCAGCCATTTTCCCTATTTTAGAACCAAATCATAAAGGCGCCGCCGTTTCTATTCATAACTTATCCGCTGGCTTAAGTAACTTTGTTGGCCCAGCAATCGCAACCTTAACAGTACCAATAGGAGGCCCTGTACTAACTATTTGGACTTATGCAATCATTTATTTTATAGGATTTATACTGACTTTCTTTATGAAAGTTAACCAACCAAATCATTAAAAAGGACAGGTGTTTGAACATGACAAATATATTAGAACAATTCAAATTAGATGAAAAAGTAGCAATTGTAACAGGAGGTGCTATGGGTTTAGGCAAAGCTATGGCTACCGCATTGGCTCAAGCTGGTGCTGATATCGTTATTGCAGATATTAATGAAGAGATAGCTGATAATACCGCTAAAGAAATTAGTGAAACTGAAAATGTAGAAGCGATTGCACTAAAAGTGGATGTCACAAATCCAGATGCTGTAAATCAAATGGTTGAAGAAGTTACAAAACAATTTAATAAAATTGATATTTTAGTTAATAACGCTGGCATGACAATTAACGCAAAAGCTGAAGAAATGTCATTTGAAGATTGGAATAAAGTCATTAATTTAAATCTAAATGGCATTTTCTTAGTTGCCCAATCTGTTGGTCGCGTAATGATTAAACAAGGCTATGGCTCTATCATTAATACATCCTCTATGTCAGGACTAATTGCTAATAAACCACAAGAACAATGTTCGTATAATGCTTCCAAAGCAGGTGTCATTATGTTGACGAAAAGTTTAGCTATGGAATGGTCAAAATATAATATTAAAGTCAATACAATAGCTCCAGGTTATATGAAAACAGAACTTACGAAACCATTCTTTGATCAAGGTGGAGAAATGATTGAAGACTGGATGGGATTCACTCCTATGGGTAGACCAGGCACACCAAATGAACTCGGTGGCATCGTTGTATATCTTGCTTCAGACGCTTCGTCATTTGCCCAAGGTAGTGTCTTCACAATCGATGGTGGTTATACAGCACTTTAAAAATCAATAACATATATGATCCTGATTTCAATAAAATCAAAAAGCACTTTTGTTCAATACTCATATTTAATGGTGAAATGAACAAAAGTGTTTTTTTATTCAGTAGTACAAAAAATGATTGAACTACATCGCGCAGTTCAATCATTTCATATGTGATAATTTGAGTGTCTATCATTTGCTTTTCTTCTTAGCTAATTTTTCTTTCAGCTTACGATCTTGTTCTTCCTTACGTCTTTTACGTTCCTCATTGCGTTTTCTAAGGCGCTCTTCCTCTTCTGGGTCTCTTGGTTTTTGCAATTGTTTTTCAATTTTTTCCATAAGCTCATCTTCAGATAAGGCTGCTAATGGGCGATTATTAACAAATGCAAAAGTTTTACGTCGACCAGGTCCACAATACGATTGACAACCAATTTCTATTTCTGCATTAGGATCTAATTTTGTTAGTTTTTTCTCCAAAGATTTACAATTAACACCCTGACAATCATCGCAGATTAAAAATTTATTTTGCAAAATCAACCACCCTCACCTTTCCATTCATAAATGATTAACACATTTTTTATTATTCTATGTAAAATATGCGCTTAATTGCCTATCCAAAGCCACATTAATACGTTTATAGTGATAAATACAACTCTAATTATTTTACTCTATTTAGGAAATAATTCAAGTTCCACATCATAAAATAATATAAATAGTTTTTTCAACTAACTAAAAAACAACGCAGAAAACTTATTTCTACGTTGCGTTAACATTAAAAAGCCAGCTACTATATTATTTAAATCATCTATGTCCACCATAAATCTGGGGCAGGATGTTCAATATTGATTGATTTTAAATTACCAACGGCTTTGAAAAATCCTTCTTCAATAGACATGATTGGATCCTCATGTTCTATACTAATTACATAGTCATACCCATTGATTCTTAATGCACTAACTATTTCTCCCCATATGCTCGGGCTATGACCATAACCAACAGTACGAAATGTCCAAGCCCGCGTGTTAACATTACTATAGGGTGGCATATCAGTTAATCCATACATATTTACATTGTCTTGATCAATATATGTGTCTTTTGCATGGAAATGATGTATTGCATTCTCTTTACCTAATATTTTAATAGCAGCTATTGGATCAATACCTTGCCACCAAAGATGACTTGGATCAAGATTTGCTCCTATAAAATCATTTGTAGCTTTTCTTAATTTTAATAATGTATAAGGTGTATGAACTAAAAATCCTGCATGTAATTCGATAGCAATCCTAACTCCTTGTTCCTTTGCAAATTCACTCACTTTTTTCCAGTAAGGTATAAGTTTTTCTTCCCATTGCCACTCCAAAATATCAGAATAAACAGTTGGCCATGGTGTGACAGGCCAATTAGGAAATTTTGCTGTTTCATCAGAACCCGCTACACCTGAAAAAGTATTAACTACTGGTACATTTAATAAAGCTGCTAGTTTAATGGTTTTTATTAACGTTTCATCTGAGTTTGTAGCAGTTTCATTATTAGGTGATATAGTATTGTTATGACAACTAAAAGCACTTATACTTAAACCTCTTTTATGAATTGCATCTATATAATCTTCACGTTTTCTTCCATCTTCTAATAAATCATCTAAAGGGCAAAATTGATTGCCAGGGTTACCGCCTGTACCAATTTCAATCATATCTACACCGGCATCTACAACATAATCTAACATCTCTTCAAATGTTTTGTCTTGAAATAATACAGAAAAGACTCCGATTTTCATAAAAATCACTCCTTAAATGTTTGACAATCTTATACTATGGCCTTCAATACTACTTTTATATATCGCATTGATTATTAAATTGGTACGTTGTGCTTCCTCAGGTTTCACTACTAAATCTTCATCGCCCAAACAACTTTTCACAAAATTTGTTGCTTGCCTTTTTGCCGCTAGTACTTCATCGTGATCTGCTACTGCTTTTTCTGTAAAAAATGTTCCATATTTATGCTGATACAATTCAAAAGGGTATAAACTGATACCACCATCAACACCTGAAATACTTAAATGTTTTGTGTCATCTTTTATATTGGCTGCCCAAGAACACTCAAATTGCATCGATGAATTATCTTTAAATATAATAAAGCATGATACATGATCATCAACATCAAATGTTTCATGGTTAAATCCCCCCCAGTCATTAATTTGATTTGGAGATTTACTCAATCTATTATATGTCTTCGCCAAAATTTCCACAGGTTCATTACCTTCTAATAGCCATAAAGAAAGATCAAGTAAGTGACACCCATAATCAATTAAGCTTCCTCCACCTTGCAAAAGTTTATTAGTAAAAACACCCCAACCAGGAACTTTCCTCCTACGTAATGCTTGTATACGACTAACTAATGGATCTCCTACTGCACCATTTAAAACAGCCTTTTTAGCAGTAATTGCAGCGTCTGTAAACCTATAGTGGTAACCTATAGCTAATAATTTCCCAGAATTATTTGCAGCCTCTACCATCCTTTCACATTCTAATTCATTCAATGCCATCGGTTTTTCACAAAAGACATGAACACCAGAATTTAATGCTGCTATACTAATTTCAGCGTGAAATTTATTAGGTGTGCATACTGCGACAGCATCAACTAGCTCAAACATTTGATAATAGTTTTCCATTACAAATTCAATGTTATTATTTTCTGCAACATTTTTAGCTAAATCATAATTAATATCATGCACTGCCACTATTTCAGTAATTTCACTTAATTCTTGAAATGCTGGTATATGTCTATTTTTAGCAATACTTCCACAACCCACGATTCCAATTTTCAATTTATTCAAATTCTCACCCCCAAAATCATTATTCTGATATATCCTCCAGTGCTTTAACATTTCCATAATCGTGGGTAGGTGTATTGTTGCACTTCGCCCATTTAACACCATTTCTTATAACTTGTTGAATCTCCTTATTGTAATAAGTTGAATAACTTTCATGCCCTGGTCTGAAATAAAATATTTTCCCTTTACCTCTTTTAAAGGTTACACCGCTTCTAAACACTTCTCCTCCTTCGAACCAACTTATAAAAATCGTTTCATCAGGCGTAGGAATATCGAAATGCTCTCCATACATTTCTTCTTTATTTAATTCAATATAACTATTCAATCCTTCTGTGATTGGATGTGTAGGGTCTACTACCCATAATCTTTCTTTTTCATCTGCTTCTCTCCATTTAAGATCACACGTTGTTCCCATCAATGATTTGAAAATTTTAGAAAAATGCCCAGAATGTAAAACAATTAACCCTAAACCTTCCAATACGTGTGATTTTATTTTTTCACAGATTTCATCTTTAACTTCATCATGAGCTTTATGTCCCCACCAAATTAAAACATCTGCTTTATTTAATTTTTCGTCTGATAAACCATGATTTTCTTCGTCTAATGTTGCAGTTTCAATATGATGTTCTTTGTCTAAAAATGATGCAAGTACCTTATGAATACCTTCAGGGTAAATTTTTCTCACTTCTTCATTTTCTTTTTCATGTCTATATTCATTCCAAATTATGATATTCATAAAATTGCTCCTTTAATTATTGTTTAAATATATTGCTTCTCCTGTTTTAGCTGATTGATAAATTGCTTCCAGAATTTGAGTAACAACAAACGCTTCTCTAGGCTTTACTACCGGGTCTATGTCATAAAGGATACAATTTATCCATGATTGAGCCTCTGCTGCAGCTTCATCTACAGACTCACTTTCAAAAAAATCAACCCCCGGGTTGTCATATTCAATTTTCGAAGTAAATAAAGCACTCAAATCTTCACCATGAATTCTCAATCCATCTTTCATATCAGCGCCACCTTCCGTTCCTGATAGAGAGCATTTGGCTTCATCTACCTCTAAGCTGTTAAGTGCCCAACTGGATTCTAAAATAATTGTTGCTCCATTTTTCATTTTTATAAATCCAAATGCAGAATCTTCAACTGTAAATGCTTCTGTATCCCAAGGTCCCCAAGCATTTGCCGCGTTTTCTTTATTTCCTAATTTATGAAATGTAGAACCCATAACAGATTCTGGTTCATAGTTATCCATCATCCATAACGTTAAATCTAAAGCATGCGTTCCTATATCAATAAGTGGCCCTCCTCCTTGTTTTTCTTCGTCTAAAAATACGCCCCAAGTTGGCACGGCACGTCTTCGAATTGCATGTGCTTTACTAAAATAAACTTCTCCTAAATCCCCTCGTTGACAAATTTTATACAAATGTTGGCTATCTGTTCTAAATCTATTTTGATAACCTATTGTTAATTTTTTATTATTATTTTCTGCAGCTTTTATCATTTCTGCAGCGTCTTTAGAAGTCTTTGCCATCGGTTTCTCACACATAACATGTTTGCCTGCCTTTAATTACGCCACTGTAATTTCTTTATGTGTGTTATTGGGTGTACAAATATGTACTACATCAATTTCGTTGTCCTTCAACAATTCATGAAAATCTTCATAAACATTGGAATTTTCTATTCCATATTTACTTGCTGATTCTTTAGCTTTTTCAATATCTGTATCACAAAATGCTTTTATCGATACTTCTGGTATTTTTTCTAAACTGGGAAGATGTTTACCGTTTGCAATGCCTCCGCAACCTATTATTCCAATATTTAAATTCATAGAATCAACTCCATTCTTATATTTAAAAAAATTATTATTTTTATTGAATAATGTAAAACAACTATGAAATTTGACTTATTAATAATTTGTATATTAACATTAAAATATATTTTCAAAATTCGGAAAATTTTCCAATAGGTAGGTGACATCAAAAATATGATACTTGATGATTTAATTAATAAACACTTTAATCATTTGACTGAAAATGATTTACATATTATTAGTATTATTCATAAAAATATAGATAAAATAACAACTATGAAAATCTATGACTTAAGTTTATTGACGCATACCTCTATATCGACAATTCATAGACTAGTCAAGAAACTCGGTTTTGAAGGTTACAGTAACTTTAAATTTTATATAAAAATGCAATCTAACCATGAACCTACTAAATTAGTAAATACAGATCCAATTATTGAAGATGTACAACGAACACTAGAACACCTCGAAATGTTTGATTATGATTTACTCATTAAGTTAATTGAATCAGCTCCAATCATTTATATTTTCGGAACAGGAATGGCCCAACAAAATGTAGCTAGAGAAGCCCAGAGACATATGTTATCTATCTCAAAAAAAGTAATTATTTTAAATGATGAAAATGAGTTCAAATTAGCCATAAATCAAATGGTTGATGAAGATTTACTATTTATTATTTCTTTATCAGGTGAAACGAAAAAACTAAAGGAACCGATTCAGTTGATAAAATCACGGGAACTTAAATTTGTTTCTTTAACTACGCTTCATGATAATTACATTGCTCAAAATGCAAATTTCAACATCTATGTTAATAGTTCACCTATACATTTTTTTAATCAAACTGATTATTACAGTTTCATTCCTTATTACGTCGTATTTGATTTTATAGCTAGGGCCTACCACAATTACATGATTTCCAAATAATATGTTCGCGATGAATTATTTTCTAAACTCGATTTATAATTCATTGCTTTCTTTGTAGTTTTTATTCATTTAATAATTGTTCTACAGATTCTCTTACTTGTGGGACAGAAAGTCCTACAATAACTTGTACATTTTTGCCACTTTTAACCAAACCATGTGCACCTCCAACTGTTTTAAAGAAATCATCTTCCTTTATTTCATTTGGATTTGCTACAGTTACTCTTAATCTTGTAGCACAATTAGTAACATCAACAATATTTTCTTTACCACCCAAACCTTCTACATAAATCTCAGCTTTGTCATCGTACTCGTTACCTTTTTTATTGTTGTTACTATCTTTCTTTTTATTAGATTGGTAATCTTTTTTGGTATATAATTTTGTATCTTTATTATTTTCTTTTTCTCGACCGGGCATAGGTATATCAAATTTCAATATAATAAACCTAAATAAATAGTAATAGATAAAAACGAATATGATCCCTATTATAAATTGAGCTACATAAGTCACCCAGTGAGAGCCAAATAGAGGAATCCAATTGGTAGCTGCTATTTCAATCAACCCGCCACCTAAGTTTCCAACTAATCCAAAAGCATGCATAATTGTTACCATTGTCGCACCTAGAACTGCGTGTATTAAGAATAAAAATGGTGCTATAAATATAAATGTAAATTCAAGCGGTTCAGTGATACCTGCAAAAACAGCTGTTAACGTCGCAGCAAGTAATAAAGCACCTACTTCTTTCTTTTTATCAACTTTAGCTGTTGAATATATCGCAAGCGCAATACCAATAGAACCAAACATTTTAATGTTCCCTTGTAATAAAAATCCTCCTCCTGGGAAAACTTCTTTTAACGACTTATTTGTCTGTGAATATTCATTTAAATGAGAAATCCAAAACGATTTAATACCTCCATCAACAACTGCTGGTCCATATTCAAATGGTGTGTATATAAAATGATGTAAACCAGTAGGTATTAAAATTCTTTCTAAAAAGTGGAATAACCACACGCCCACATAATTTGATGAAGCTAAAAATGTTTGCAATGAAGCTATCCATCCTTGAACAATTGGCCATCCCCAACTCGTTAACAACGCCAACGGAATCATACAGAAAAATGAAATCATAATAACGAAAGGAGAACCTTGAAAAATACCTAATGATTCAGGTAATTTTTTACCATAATATCTATTGTGTAACCATATTGCTATACCTGATATAATGAGTGCTCCAATGATATTAGTATCAAGTGTTTTTATACCTACTAACTCTGTTACACCAGTCCCCTCTCCTATTTTGCCTTTAAAATCTACGCCAAAAGCAGGGCCCCAAGTAGTTAAAATACTATTAATAAAGTAATTAAACATTAAGTATGTAACTACAGAAGACATAACCGCATGTCCAGCTGATTTTTTAGCCAATGAAATAGGTAAACCTATTACAAAAATAAGCTCTATATTTTGAAAAAGTGTCCAACCACCATTTTCAATTAAAGACCAAATTTGATACCATAAACTATCTGGATTTGCTATTTTCCCCATGATAGCCTCATTTTTAAACAATGTAGCTATCCCAACAATTATCCCGAAAAATGGAAATAGCAGGACGGGTACAATCATAGCACCTCCAAATCTTCGAATTGCGTTTCCAAAATTTCCTCCGAATTTCATATAATCACCCTTTTTTCAAAACGCTTTTTGTAAGCGCTTTCTTAAATGAATGATATATCGTAAGTTATGTTATTTCAATGCTATAACAATATTTAGATACGCTATATCTACAAAAGAAATTATTTCCATTTTAAGGTAAATTTTCCTAGAAATTCAGCTTTATTTCTTCTAGCATCTTAAAAAATTAAAAAAACAGCACTTAAATTTTATAATTTAAGTGCTGTTTTTTTAATGATTTATTCTATTGATTTGATGCCATATAGTCTTTGTATGTGTAACATTTTCAATAAAATGTCATAATATAAGGATAATTAACCACGATTAAAACAATACTTATCTTTGACAAGTTCTTAAACAAAATTAATATTTACTCAATTTAGGTAATATGTGAATTTTAATATGAAATGATTTCATATTAGAGCTTTTTAACCATTTATTTATTCAAAATTATAAACATTATCAATACTTCATTTTCTTATTTCACAATATTTTTTAATATTAGCAATTGTTTATGTTGACCTTGAAAATATAACACTAGTCTAAGACTACAAACTAAGACATTGACATGGAAAATATATAAAAACTGTCATCAAAGTCGAAGACATTCTCGACAGCCTGCACAGCGCTTGAATTCCACAATTTAAGTACTGTCTCGTTATTTATTATTGCCCATGATAAATACTAAACTCTAATGGTTTCACTTCATTTTCTAACCATTCTTTATAAATTGATTGTTTATCTACTTCATTATTAATGATTGTGATACCGCAATCGCCGCCACCTGCGCCTGATGTTTTAGCAGCGCCACCATATTTTTCAGCTACAGAGCATAACACTTTCAAATGCGCAGTTTCAATATCGATTGTAGCCTCATTATCCATAGATTGAATAATTTCACGATTCATACGAATCATTTGCTGTACACCTTTGATATGATTGGTTTTAAAGGCATGAATCAATTTCTCTACACAAGCATGAGAACGTTCTAAAAATTTTCCGTAAAACGTAGGATCGGATTTCAAACGTTTTACTTCACTAACTAAATGATGCGAAGACGCAGGTGATCCTGTCCATCCAATTAAAACTTCCATATTTTCTGGTGGTTGTAGTGGTTCAATATGTAAACCTGGCCAGTTTTTATTTAGTACTTCGTTAACAGATGTATCTTCAATTTGCTGTGATACCCACTCATGATCAAATGTACTATAAGCAAGCCAACCTGTGTATACACTGACAGCGATATCTCCACAAGAACTCAAACTTTGTAATTTCATATTTGCAATCACTGCAAGTTTATAAATATAAAGATTTGATAAATGCATTTCATAAAATTCATTTAATGCTTTTACTACAGATACTAGTACCGCTGCACTTGAACCCAAACCGTATTTATGACCATTAGCATCATCTAAATTACTATCTATCGTTAAATTAAAATGTTTTAAGTCAATGTGATTGCTGCTCACAAATTGCTCAAAAACTTCTATAGCTGTGATAACGTATTTTAATTGTTTTGCTGCATGTAAGTCAGATACGACTATCTTATCTTCTTCTCTTTGAAAGGTAACTGGCTCATGATGTAACGTTTTTGAATGGATTGTACCTTCTGGAGCATTAGAATCCTCAATTGAAGCTGTTACAAATCTATTAACAGCTATTAATACAGATTTATATCCAGGTTCAGTAACAGCATATTCACCTGCAATATAGAGCTTACCTGGCGCTTTTACTTGAATCATGTTATCTCTTCCTTACTCAATAATTTCAACACCTGTACGTGTAATGTCACTTGCAATAATTTGATCATCATTAAATGATTTTTGTAGTGCATCAATAACTGCCTGTTGATTTTTCTTTTCTACTAAAATTTTAACATTGGGCCCTGCATCCATTGTAAAATAACAAGGATAACCAGCTTCACGACATTGATGTACAATATCCATAGCTAAATAACTATCTTCTACCATGTATGTAAAAGGAGGCTGTGAACCTAAATTTGTTGCATGCATCCTCAAACCATTCTCTTCGATAACTTCTCCTAAATACTTAAAATCTTTGTCATCAATCGCATGTTTAACTGACGCTATGTCTTCATCTACGTGATCTAACCAGTATTGGTAAAAACGAGATGTATCACGCGTATGTGACATACCGGCACGACTGGAAACTTTTTTTGTTTTATTATTGATTGACGCTAGCAAAAACTTTTTTTTTTTTTTTTTTTTTTCTTTTTTTTTTTTTTTTTTTTGTTTTTTTTTTTTTTTTTTATTTTTTTTTTTTTTTTTCAAGCAGAAGACGGCATACGAGTTGTCTGTCAGAGATCGGTCTCGGCATTCCTGCTGAACCGCTCTTCCGATCTGCTGAAGCTGAAGCTGATTCTGCTGGAGCAGCACCTGCCGCTTCTAATACAAGCATTGGAGTACCAAGATCGGAAGAGCGTCGTGTAGGGAAAGAGTGTAGATCTCGGTGGTCGCCGTAT
>ERZ1023458.113-NODE-113-length-22852-cov-4.403562_pt1 | contig 22852 bp, 21 predicted proteins | sample MGYA00380527_ERZ1023458 | MGnify/ENA primary metagenome ERZ1023458 (study PRJEB33173, sample SAMEA4830409) | metagenome | study: EMG produced TPA metagenomics assembly of the PRJEB25223 data set...
CCAATTAAAGTATACTTTTTTGTATGGACAACCTGTCATGCAGTACCTCCAACCTCTACACGCTTCTTGGTCAACTAACACAATGCCATCTTCGTCGCGTTTATACATCGCTCCTGAGGGACATGAGGCAACACAGCTTGGATTCAAACAATGCTCACATAATCTTGGTAAATACATCATAAAAGTTTGATCGAATTTAAACTTAATGTCCTCTTCAATACGTTGAATATTTGGGTCTTCAGGCCCTGTAACATGACCACCTGCCAAATCATCTTCCCAATTTGGCCCCCACTTTAAATCTAATTTATCACCAGAAATAATGGAATGTGCTTTTGCTACTGGTAAATGATTTCCTGCTTTAGCCTGAGTTAAGTGTTCATAATTATATGTCCATGGTTCATAATAATCTTTAATTACAGGCATATCTGGATTATAGAAAATTTTACCAAGAGCAATTTTTGACCATTTACTACCAGACTTTAGTTCTAATTTACCTTTTTTGTTTAAAAACCAGCCACCTTTGTAATGTTCTTGGTCCTCCCATCTTTTTGGATAACCAATGCCTGGTTTTGTTTCAACATTATTAAACCACATATATTCTGCACCTGGACGGTTTGTCCAGGTACTTTTACAAGTCACACTACACGTATGACATCCTATACATTTATCTAAATTCAATACCATTGCAACTTGTGCTTTAATCTTCAAGGCAGTCAACCTCCTTCAGTTTTCTCACTGCGACATAAACATCTCTTTGATTTCCTATTGGTCCATAATAATTAAAGTGATAACTGATCTGAGCATAACCTCCAACAAGTTGTGTTGGTTTCAAATGAATGCGTGTAGGTGCATTATGAGAACCACCACGTGTGTCTGTCAGTTGAGATCCAGGTGTCTCAATGTGCTTATCCTGAGCATGATACATAAACATCGTTCCCCTAGGCATACGATGTGATACTACAGCTCTAGCTGTAACTACACCATTACGGTTATAAACTTCTAGCCATTCATTATCTTGAATATCATGTGCTGCTGCATCCTCAGATGAAATCCATACCGTCGGACCACCTCTGAATAATGTCAACATATGTTGATTATCTTGATAAGTAGAGTGAATATTCCATTTACCGTGTGGCGTTAAGTACCGTAAGACAAGCGTACTTTCGTCTAACTGCACTTTCTTATCACGTGAACCAAAAACCATCGGCGGTAAAGTCGGCTTATAAACTGGTAGATTTTCACCAAATTGCTGAAAAATTTCATGATCAATATAATAACTTTGTCTCCCAGTTAGTGTTCTAAAAGGCACTAAACGTTCTATATTCGTAGTAAACGGAGAATACCTTTGACCATTTTTATTAGAACCAGGAAAAACAGCTGTTGGAATAACTTCCCTCGGTTGTGCGGTAATATTTAAAAATGTTATTTTTTCAGATGCACGTTCACTAGAAATATCTTTAAGTTTCATTCCTGTTTGTCGTTCCAAATCTGCATAAGATTTTTGTGATAATTTACCATTTGTAGCTGAAGATAGATTTAATACGACATCTGCAGCACGTCTTGCGGTATCTATTCTAGGAAGCTCATTTCTAATTGAATGTTCATCTTCATCATGCCACGTACCTACCATGCTTTTAAGTTCTTCATATTGCTCTGCCACAGTATAGCTCACACCATGTGCACCTATCTTAGCTTTTTCTAATAAGGGTCCTACCGTAACAAACTTGTCGTAGATTTTTGTATAATCCCTATCAACCACAGCAAATCCTGGCATAGTCTTTCCGGGAATTGCCTCTATTTCATTTTTAGTCCAATCTTTCACTTGACCATTCACATTAGAGATTTCTTGTGAAGTATCATGTGCTAGCGGTGTGGTTACAATATCTTTATAGAGGCCGTTTAAGTGTGTTTTAGCAGTTTCGGATAAGGTTTTACTTAATGTTTTAAAGATATCCCAATCTGAACGAGACTCCCATAAAGGATCAATGGCTGGATTAAACGGATGTACAAAAGGATGCATATCTGTCGAAGATAAATCGTGTTTTTCATACCAAGTTGCTGCAGGCAAGATAATATCCGAATATAACGGAGTAGAAGTCATTCTGAAATCCAATGATACGAGTAAATCTAGTTTGCCTTCTGTATCATCTCTCCATTTGATTTCTTCTGGTTTTGTATCTTCATTTGCTTCGGCCATCAAACCAGATTTAGCACCTAGTAAATGTTTCATAAAATATTCTTGCCCTTTTGCTGAGCTTGAAATTAAATTAGAGCGCCATAAAAACAAAGTTTTTGGATGATTTTCCTTAGCGTCTGGGTCTTCAATTGCAAATTTAGTTTCTCTTGATTTTACAGATGCTATTGCTCGTTTTAAAATTTCATCGTTATTAAATGCGCCATCATCTTTTGCTTCTTCTCCAAATAACAAACTATTTTTATCAAATTGTGGATAAGATGGTAGCCAACCTAATTTGGCTGCTAATACGTTATAATCTGCAGGATGTTGATGCTTGATATTTTCTGCTAAAGGTGACTTAATACTATCTACGTTTGATTCTTCATATTTCCATTGATCCGTAGCAAAATAAAACCAGCTTGTACCATTTTGTAAGCGTGGTGGTCCTTGCCAATCTTTAGCAAAAGCTATGGTATTCCATCCTTCAATCGGTCTACATTTCTCTTGACCTACGTAGTGCGCCCAACCGCCACCATTAACACCTTGGCATCCGCAGAGTAATACAAGATTCAAAATAGCGCGATATATCGTATCTGAGTTAAACCAATCATTTATGCCTGCACCCATAATAATCATTGATTTACCTTGTGTATCGATAGCATTCTGTGCAAATTCTCTGGCAACTTGTACCACCACATTGGCATTCACACTTGTCACTTTTTCTTGCCAAGCAGGTGTATAATACGAGGACGCATCGTTGTATCCTTGTGCTTCTAATTTATGTTCAAAACGTCGTATACCATATTGACTCGTCATCAAATCATACACAGTCGCAACATATTTTTGTTCACCGTTAGCTAATTCAATTTTCTTAGCAGCAATAGGTCTTTCAAAAACGCCATTCCCTTCATTATTGAAATAAGGAAATTGAATTTGTTTGATGTCATATTCATCTTCTGCAAGGCTTAGCGCTGGATCAACTTTAAATCCTTGTTCATCTTCTAGTTTGAGATTCCATTGTTTACCTTCTTCCCAGCGTTGACCCATTGTCCCATTAGGAACGGTTAATTGTTGTTGTATTTTATCGAAAATAACAGGTTTCCAGTCACCATTTGGTGTATCTACCCCTAAATCTTCTGCTCTTAAAAAGCGACCTGCTTTCAAACCATTAGCATCCTCATCTAACATAATGATGAATGGCATATCTGTATATTGTTTAGAATAGTTGATAAAATAAGCGTTAGGCTGATTCACATAATATTCTTGCAAAATCACATGTGTCATTGCTTGCGCAACTGCTGCATCTGTCCCAGGATGTGGTGCCAACCAATGATCTGCAAACTTTACATTTTCTGCATAATCAGGCGCAACAGAAATGACTTTCGTACCTTTATAACGTACTTCTGTCATAAAATGAGCATCTGGTGTTCTAGTTAATGGCACGTTAGATCCCCACATCATAATGTATGAAGCATTATACCAATCACTTGATTCTGGTACGTCTGTTTGTTCTCCCCAAATCTGCGGAGATGCTGGTGGTAAATCTGCGTACCAATCATAGAAACTGAGCATTTCTCCTCCCAATAAGCTAATGAAACGGGCACCAGAAGCATAACTCAGCATAGACATAGCAGGAATTGGTGTGAATCCTGCTATTCTATCAGGACCAAATTTTTTAATCGTATATATAATTTGAGCCGAAATTAGTTTGGAAACATCTTTCCAGTTCGTTCTTACAAGCCCACCCTTTCCTCGAGCCTGTTTGTATATCTTAGCTTTTTCTTCGTCTTCTACTATAGATGCCCATGCTGCAACAGTATTGTCATCATGCTTTTCTAATGCATCTATCCATAGTTCCCATAACTTACCACGAATATATGGATATCGAATTCTCAAGGGACTGTATTCATACCAAGAAAATGACGCACCACGCGGACAACCTCTCGGCTCAAATTCAGGCATATCTGGGCCACAACTTGGATAATCAATTTGTTGATTTTCCCAAGTAATCACTCCATTTTTAACAAACACTTTCCATGAACAAGACCCTGTACAGTTAACACCATGTGTTGTTCTCACTACTTTGTCATGACTCCAACGTTCGCGATACATCTTTTCCCATTCTCTACTTTTACTTTCAAGCACTGACCAATTACCATTGAATTTTTCAGTTGGTTTAAAAAATTTCATACCAAATTTCTTCATTTTATACATCCTCTCAACATCATTACAAATAAGAAATATATTCTATGAACATCTTTGTCGTAATTACTTTTCATTTCTTACTTAAATTGTACGTTTATTAAACCTTTCTATATATTAGGGATTTACCTAATTGAATATCAAAAAGCCCTAATTATTTCTAAAATTCATTTTAAATATGTAATATGCCACAGTTTATGGTAGATTTTTGTTAATACAAAAAAGAACTAATCCATTAAAAATATTTAACGGATTAGTTCTTTTATTTATAAAAATATTAAAATTTTAAAGGTATTGGCGTGCTGCTTAAAATCATGGTTCGAGTCTCATTATATAGTCAAGATATCAATGATTCTGAATCATATTAAGAAAAAACTTTCTAGTACAGCAAATTAAATTATTACATTAATTTAATATGTTCATCAAATAAATATTGTTCTTTAATATCGTTCATAAATTCAATCTGTGTTTTATGATAAATAGATGTATCTATAACATCAATCAAACAAAAATGACCTTCACTATAGAGCGATAATGCCTTTTCTAAAGCTGATTGATGTTCACCAGTAATCAAATAGCTTTTAGTTTGAGACTGACTTAAACTAGTAACACAAGGTAATTCAGCCATTAAATCTCCTACCAAAACGACACCTGGCATAAACGAACAACTTTGTGTTTCAATCAATTGGTCAATCGTTGTTACTGTACCTTGGATTAATTTTTCTTTATAAGTAGATACATTATATATCACTACAACTGGATAATCTTTCTTGGTTTGTTGATATATTTCATGCATAATCGTTTTTAAATTTCTAATACCCATATAAATGGCTAATGTGCCTCCTGACAATAATTTGTCCAATTCTACTTTATCAGTATGCATTTTACAAAAATGTCCCGTCGTATAAGTAACATGTGTCGCAATCTGACGCGCGGTAAGCCCTTGTTTCATGCTTGCAACAGCTGCACTAGCAGAAGTAATACCTGGTACGATTTCGCACTCAATGTTCTGTTTATTTAGCGCTGAGACTTCTTCATGTGTTCTTCCAAAAATAGCTGGATCTCCACCCTTCAACCTTACAACGCAGTGGTGTGAATAAGCTGCATCAACAAGCAATTTATTGATTTCCTCTTGTTGAATATGTTTATGGTAAGGTTTTTTTCCAACATCAATTATTTCTACACCTGGACTAACCATCTGAATGATAAATGGATTCACAAGGCGATCATATAATATAACATCTGCTTTTCGAATTAAACGTTCAGCTTTTCTCGTTAATAATTCCGGATTGCCGGGACCCGCACCGATAAGGTATACTTTCCCAACCTTATTCAAACCCATACATACACATCCCCATCCTGTACCTCTGTTCTGAATACCTCAACACAACCTTCATCTGGCGCTTGTACTAAACCACTATTCAAGTCTATTTTTTGATCATGTAATGGACAAAAAACATAATCACCACTCATTGTCCCTTCTGAAAGTGGGCCATCTTTGTGAGGACATCGATTTTGAATGGCATGAATACTACCTTCTTCCGTTAAAAAAATACCAATTTCTTTATTGTGTAATTTAATTTTTTTACCGACTAATGGTGTAAGTGTGTCTATTGACGTTACTTTAATCCTATTTTTAGCGCTCATATTTTACACCTTCTCCACTTCAAATATTTTTTGTTCTTTTTTACTATTTACAATCTCAGACCATGGCTCTTTTTCTACTGCGCATTTAGCTTCTAAAATTCGTGCATAAAGTACATCTTGTTTTGCTTTATCTAACAAAATACTACTCACATGTTCAAATCCTAATCGATTTAACCATGGTGCAGTACGTTCTGCATAGTTACCTGTTTCTCTATAATATTGCATCAATGCGCCACAAAGTTTTAATACTTCCGCTTCAGTTTCTACAGTTGTTAAATATTGTCCAATTGTAACTTCTGTACCGCCGTTACCACCAATATAAATTTGATATCCATTTTCTACTCCAATAACACCAAAATCTTTAACACCTGATTCGACACAGCTTCTAGGACATCCTGAAACTCCCATCTTAAACTTGTGTGGTGTATCAATATATTCAAATGTTTCTTCTAAACGGATACCTAATCTTGTCGTATTTTGTGTTCCAAATCTACAAAAAGCTTTACCAACACAACTCTTCACGGATCGAGTCTTTTTACCATATGCTGATGCTGAACGCATACCCAATTCTGACCAGATTTGTGGCAATAATTCTTTCTCAATGCCATAAAGTCCAATACGTTGTGAACCAGTCACTTTGACTAGGGGTACGTTATATTTTTTAGCTACTTCACCTAGTTTTATAAGTTGCTCTGCATCAGTTACGCCACCTCTCATTTGAGGAATGACAGAGAAGGTGCCATCATTTTGGATATTAGCATGATAACGTTCATTCGCAAATCTTGATTCAATTTCATCAATATGTTCGAACGGATAAATCATATTAAGATAATAATTAATGGCAGGACGACATTTAGGACAACCATTTTTATCCTTAAAGTTTAGAACATGACGAACTTCTTTAGAAGTTTTAAGTGATTTCGCTCTAATTTGCGTTACAATTTGATCTCGTGTTAAATCTGTACATGTACATATGCCTGTAGGTTTAGCTGCAATAAAATCATCACCCAGTGTATGTTCAAGTATTTGCCCTATTTGTCCCTTACATTTCCCACAAGAATTACCAGCTTTTGTTAGTTGTGTCACTTCGTCAATACGCGTTAAACCATTTTGCTTTATCGCTTCAACAATAGTGCCTTTATTTACACCATTACAGTCACAAATAGTTTCGTCATCAGCCATTTCTGCGACATCAAAACCACTTGATTCTCCACCTTTGTGCAGCAATGATGCTATCGTGTAGTCTTGTATGGTTTCTTTTTTCTTCATCATATTAAAAAATCTAGAACCTTCTTCTATATCCCCATATAACACCGCACCAACGATATGACCTTCTTTAAGAAATACTTTTTTATAATGTTTATGCATGCTATCAAAGATTGCGACACCTTTTACTTCATCACTCTCATGTATCAGACCAGCACTATATAAATCGCATCCCGAAACTTTTAATGACGTAAATGTAGTAGAACCTTGGTATCCTTCAGTAGGATTATCAGTTAAATAATCTGCAAGTACTTTGCCTTGTTCATACAATGGTGCTACTAACCCATAAGTTTTCCCCTTATGTTCAGCACATTCTCCTACTGCATAAACATGCTTATCACTTGTCTGCATAAAATCATTGACAACGATCCCCTTATTGACTTCAAGTCCAGATGCTTGTGCCACTTGCGTGTATGGACGAATACCTACAGCCATAACCACTAAGTCTGCTTTTAAAATCGAACCGTCTGACAATTTGATGCCTGTTACATCTTGTTCACCTAAGATTTCTTCAGTACGTGCTTGCATCCTAAAGTGCATACCTTGTTTTTCTAAATCTGCTTTAAGCAATTCACCAGCTTTTTTATCTAACTGCATTTCCATCAACCATTTTGCAAGGTGAATTACAGTTACGTCCATACCTTGATCCATGAGTCCACGTGCACATTCTAAACCTAATAATCCACCACCTATAACGATGGCATGTTTTTTAGTCTGTGCAATCTCAATCATGCGTTCAGTATCTTCTATTGTTCTCCAACCTATTACACTATTAAATTGAGCTCCCGGTATTGGTAACACAAATGCACTTGAACCTGTTGCAAAAATACAAATATCATAGTTAAGATGCTTTCCTTTTTCTGTTACAATTTCATTGTTCTCACGATTCACTGATGCGACAGGATCATTTACAATAAGCTTAATACCATATGACTCATACCATTCATAACTATTCATAATCGTTTCATCAACAGTCATTTTTTTCTGTAAAATATTCGAAAGCATAATTCTATTGTAATTAGGATAAGGTTCCTTACCGATAATCGTAAACTCATAACGTTCAGTATCTCTTTCTAATATTTCTTCTATCGTTCGTAAACCTGCCATTCCATTTCCAATCATAACTAATCTTTTTTTAGACATGATAATCCTCCTTATATACCTCTATCAAAAATTTTTCCACTGCATGAGATATTTTTTTTTTTTTTTTATAATCATTGCCATCTGACCTAAACATAATATTTATATTTCTACATTGAGTTTCAGGCATATTATACAACTCTTATTATGCTCGTTCTCTCGTGTGATTAACATGCTGAGTTGGCCGTGAATCCTTTTTTATTTGGTTATTAACATGTGCGTCATTCGTAGCAATAATAATAATATCTGCCTTTTCAATATCATTTCGGTCATAACATTTTGTTATTAATTTCAAATTTGCTTGTTTGGCTTGAAAAAACTCTGGCAAAAATGTCTGACTTACGATAGTTAATGAAGCTATTGATTCAGTCTTTAACTGTTGAAATTTTCGATAGGCAACCTTACCTCCACCTATTATTACAAGATGTTTATTCGCTAAATTAAGTTGTACTGGGTACATTGCGATATACCTCCAATTGTGTAATTTGATCCTTGATTATTATTTCTAATATTGGATGAAAATTTAATGATTCAGTATATTCGATATGATTCGCCATACGCATTTTTGAAATTTTATTTTTCATTTTATTAACTAAATAACCATCATATAAAAATATAGGAACAATCAATATGTTCTGTGTTTCTTCTAATATCTTAGGCAATATTTTTTGATAATTATATTCACCATATAGCGTCAAAATATCAATTGATTTATTAACAATATTACATTGCTGAATTAGTTGCTTAAGTTGAACAATAGGTTGTTCATATTTTTCACTACCATGTGCAATAAAAATAACTTTATTTATTGATGGTCTATTGAACATTGCCGTATTAATTTTTTCGTCAATAATGTTAATTAAATGAGGATGCGTACTTAGTGGTGGTGTAATACGGTATCTCATATGTGGAAAGATTTCTTTAATATGCTGTAAGATTTCTGGGATATCTTTTAAATAATGTTTGGCTGAAAATAATAATAACGGTACAATATTAAATTCAAATTTACCTTGCTTTACTAAAGTCGAAATTACGTTATAGAAATCGTTCGTATCACTTTCTAAAAATGCGATTTGATAGTTGATATTACTATTTTTAAAAAGTTGAGATATAAAATATTTCAAAGCTTTATTCTGAACACCTCGTCTCATACCATGTACAACGAGAACATTTTCTCCCATAATGACGCCCTCCCTTTACCCTTGCATTGTAATATATTTCCATTAGTTTTTGTGAATATTTTCACATAAAACTATAAAAATAGGGAATTCCCTTAGCTAAAACCTAAAGGAATTCCCTATTTTATATATAATCATTTAAAATGGTGGTTGTCCTAATACTTCTTCATCAAAACGTTCTGGAATTAATACTTTTCTCATAATAACACCTAAATCACCATCGTTACTTTCATGTTCTGCGTATACTTCATAACCTCTTCTTTTGTATATATCTAATAGCCATGGATGCTTACGCGCAGATGTACCTAGCGTAACGGCAGGTACTTTAAGTGTGTCTCTAAGATATGTTTCTTCAACATATTTTAATAACTTGCCACCCAATCCTTGTCCATCATATGATGGTTTCGTAGCAAACCACCATACAAATGGGTAAATAGAAATACGTCGTTGCGTCTCCCATGGATAACGTACAGTTATTGTCGAAATAATTTCTGCGTTATTTTCCAAGACAAATGTCGTACCGGTTTGTAAATTCTTTTCGACCATTTCAACACTAGCGTTGACGGATGGCCAATCAATACCTAATTCTCTTAAAGGTGTAAAGGCTTCATACATCAATTTTTGCAATGCTTCAGCATCATCTATTTCAGCGATTCTAATATTATAATCAGACATTTTGTCACTCCTCAGCGTATCTCTTATAGCGTTATTTAATTAAATTTAAAACATTAATTTACAGTAATACAATATGGTTTCTTGATAAATGAGTCAATTTTTTTGTTTTATATATAAAAAATAAAAGACAATTTGATTTCATAATAGAAACCGAATTGTCTTTTACTTTATCTTAAGATTAGTTTCGCAAACAATCACGTTTTCCGTTTAAATAAGCATAAACTAATCCTACAAATATGCCACCACCAATATAGTTACCTATAAAAGCAAAGACAATATTTTTTAATAAATGTAAACATACGACAGCATCAAAATATAGATTAATTATATTGTTTTTGATTCAAATTTAATAGGTTATACGTCTATTTTACATAAAAAAACACCTTCGTATAAATTCTTTTTAAAATGAATTCAACGAAAGTGTCTTTATTTTACTCCAAATATTTAGGGGCAGTTCATAGTGGATTAATGCTTTTATTTGAACATCGATACTGATAGTTTAAGCGCACTGCTCACTGTTGTTTTTTGAATTTTGTTAAAATGTGTAGGCCATAGGCAAAAATACCATAGCCCGTTAAAGTACGTAATAACCATTTAAATATACTGCTACTCAAACATTTTTCATTTAAGATCATAGCTGGTACAAGCGTACTTATCGTATATAAACTTAATACTTTAATATAGCGTTTATTCAATACACTCACCTCTCTTCACTTTTATTATAACTAAAAGCTAAAGTGTGCAAGTGTTTCATTTCTTACATATCTATGACTTTTTGTTCTTTAAAAGCGTTTCCAAATTATCAAATGTGCTATTCATACCCGCTTCTACACCCATATCAAGTAGTTGTTGTGCTGATTTAGGATCTGGCAGTTCCGCAGTAGAAATAATACGCGTTGAGGCCTCATCTATTTGTTCTAATTGAATCACATTACGCATACTTGCCATATTTTTATCAATATTACCTTCTTTATCAGTAAAGTAATCGTTATAATCAATCAAATAAGGTGCTTTTACTTCTTTATACTTTGTTAATGTATAACTCGTACCTTGGTCAGTATATATTGCAAAAAACGCTTGGCCTCCAGTCACAACATTAAATTCGAACACTTCAGTTGTTGCGCCTTGAGGGTGAAACCATTGTTCAAATAAAGATTGTTCAGTATATGCTTTAAATATTTCTTCTACAGTTGCTTCAAAATCTCTTTTAAATATAATTTTGTTTTCATTCACTTCTATACTCACTTAAAACGCTCCTTTTTATTCATCATTCATAATTACATAAGATGTAACTGTTTTAATTTTGGCATTTTTACGATTGCTTTCAAACTCAATGAAATCCGCGAAGTAAACTTCTGTGCCGTCACTATTTAACTGAGTGCCATGCATTGCACCAAACTTTCCATGCGTTAAATTATGCGTCACTTCTATTCTTTTAATGTCTACTTTATGTGCTTCAATTTCATTGTAAAATTCATCTAAACTGTTCAATTCAAAAGCACCGGGCACTTGCCATTTAAAATTTGACACAACTGTTTGTGATAACTTGTTTTTATCAGCTAATGCAGATCCTATTAGAAAATCTAACATGATTCGTCTTTTGGGAGCATTATCACACCCTAAATCTCCAACCATTTCAAATGGAAATTCTGAAGCTGTTTCATTTTTAAATGATAGACCTGCTTCTGTCAACGCATTCTCTAATATACCTATCGCTTTAGGTCCTACGCCATGAGTATCTAGTATCGTAGTTCGTTCATATTTTGATAATTGCTCTAAAGAATTTATGCCAATCGATGCTAATGCGTTCGTTGCTGGACGACCTATTTTGGGTAACATTGTTGCCACAGTAATCCCCCTTTTTAATACTATATACCCACATAAAAATATTTTAAATTTTATATAACTAGAAAAAGGCCCAAGACAATTATATGTCTTAGGCCTTTTTTATAGCTTTTATTATTAATCTTCTAACGCAAATTCAAGGCTTACTTGGAAGTTTATATCCTTACCAATCATTACGCCACCAGTTTCAAGTGGTTGGTTAAACGTAACACCATATTTTTCACGGTTAATTGTACCATTAGCAATGAAACCTGCTGTTGTAGCACCATTTAATGGGTTCTTACTTTGACCTTCATATGATAATTCAAAAGTTTCTTCTTCTGTTACATCTTTAATTGTTAAATTACCAGTAACTGATTTTCCATCTACTTTTGTTACATCAAATTTAATTTCAGGATAGTTTTCAACATCTAAGAAATCAGCACTTCTTAAGTGGTTATCACGATCACCAACTCGAGTGTCAATTGAATCTGCTTTGATTGTTAATCCACCTTTAATTGTGCTTAAATCATTTAAATCACCTTCAAGTGATGCTTCGAAGTCATTAAATCTACCTCTTATATTTGAAATCACTAGGTGTTTAACTGAAAATTCTACTACTGAATGTGCTGGATCAAAATTAAACTTTGTCATAAAAATTCATACCTCCAAATTTGTAACTTTCTATTGATACATTTATTATATCAGGTATATTTTATATATCAAAGAAAAAGCTCATATTTGTGTTTCTATGAAAAATATTCCCGTAAAACAAAATTTTACTCATTTTCGATGTAAAATATTTATATCATTTAAAACAATACATGGATTCAACTTTTAATGTGCCAACATTTCTTTTTTTATTTGTTCTTTAGTTAAATCTTTTGGATAATACGTTGGCCAATGATCTAATTCTTTCAATACTTTTTGTTTATTATCTCCCATAAATATATGGAAATGTTCTGCTTTTTTAGGTGCTATATTATGATCGCTAAATTGTACATATTTTGGTAAATCTTTATTGCCACCTACTAATTTAAATGTATATCTGACACCTCTATTACCTTTTTCATATTTCAAGATATCTTTACCATCGTATTTGTATTGACCTTTTAATGTTTTGCCATCCTTTTTAAAAGTAATGGTATCCTGTGTAATGTTAATATTACTAATATTTGTCTGATATCCTTTTTGATAATAATCTTTATATTCTTTTACAGTCATTTGATTATCTTCGTTTGCTTTGTGTTTCATGACGTCATCTAAAGTACCATCTTTTAAAAATGGATAAACTGATTGCCAATGTCCTTGATAATCAGTTAATTTTCTATCTTTTACTTGATTATCTTTAAAATAGCCATCAGCGATTGCCTTTTCATGCTTGTTATGAGTTTTTTCATCGTCTGTTTTAATATTGTCATTTAATGCCATATCAAGATGTTTTATATTTTTTTCCATTAGGGATTGATATGTCAATGTTTTATCTTGTGCTTGTTCTTTTGATAACGACTCCATATTATTAAACTTCAACGGTTTTGCTTTTGTTTCTTTACGAATCGTATCAGTGACTTTATTAGAAACATTTGCTTCATACAAAATGTATTTGGCCCCTGAATCATTAATTTCTTTCACAATTTTTGCTAATGCTTTTTGGGACGGATCTTCAGCATTCATATTTTGTATACCTTTTTGGACAAATCCATATCTTTCTGAAAGATAACCAATAGATTCATGTGATATATATACGGTATTGCCTTGCTTATCTTCAGTAATGTTTTTCATTTTTTGATCTATTGACATCAAATCTTCTTTCAATTTTTTATAATTCTTTTCATAATAAGATTTATGTTTAGGATCTTGCTTTATTAATTTATCTTTAATCTCTTTTGCAAATACTTGGTTAAATTTAGGATCTAACCATACATGAGGGTCATAACCTCCGTGATGGTGTCCGTGATGATGTTCATGTTCCTCATGTTCTTCGTCGTGCTGATCAGTTAATAATTCGCTTTTATCAATTTCATCTCCTAATGATACCTTTTTATTATCCTTTTTAATTGTTGCTGCCACTTTTTTAGCAATAGGATCTAAATCGTCACCTGTATACAGGAACATATCTGCTTTACTCGCATTCATAATATCCTTTTGTTTTGGTTCATATGTATGTAAATCTGCACCACTAGGATAAATAGATTTAACTGAAACATACTTTCCACCTATTTGATTGGCAAACGATTTTAATGGAAATACAGTCGTATTAATTTTTATCTTGTCGTTACCTTTTGATTCGTTTGACTTTGTAGCACTACAACCAATAACGATTAACGTTAATACAATGACAAATGACAGTATGTATATTGATTTTTTCATTCTTACTCCTCCTCAAATAGTAATGATTACGATTTAAAATTATAACCGTACTTTTTGAAATACGCAATACTTATTTCAGGTTTTTCGTAATTATTTCGATTTAAGGAGTTAAGATATCCTTTTTTTATTAACTAAAAAAGCCCGTCACTGTTTTTTTCAGAAATTCAGTGACGAGCTTATGATATTATACTTTGTCTCTATGCCTTGAAAGTTAACTTTCTTCAAGTATTTTTTTATAATTCTTATATTTATATGGATCTTCTACTTTTTTTCCTGCTATAAAAACTGTGGGCGCTGTTTCAATATGGTTTTCTTTATATTGTTTATGATCTTGTTCGGCTGCTTTCCACGATTTACTTTCTTTAGTTTTATAGCTTGTTTTTATCTTTTCTTTTTTATCATTTGAAATTTCCAATTGGTTTATTTGTTGATCAACGAGTTGTTCGGTGATCCAATTTTCCTCTGATTTCGGCTGTTGCTTAAACATTAATTTTTGGAAATTTAAATATTGTTTAGGGGCATATTGTTTTACTGCATGACCTGCCCTTGAACCTATAATCGAATCCTTTCCTAAAAATGCCATATTAACAAACTGATAATCTACTTTTTTCGTATCAATATATTCTTTTTTTAATTTAGGCATAATATTTTCTTCTACTTTTTTACAATATGGGCACTTAAAATCACCGTATTCAATAATTTTAATCTTGCCATCTTTTCCATATTTGTCATCTTGATGTACATTTTGATTGTCATTCGAACAAGCGGAAACAAAAATTAATACTGCCATTAATAACAAACTTACCCAACGTTTCTTCATTTGTTAAAACACACCTTCTTATCTTGTTTTATTCTTCTAGGTTCATATTTTCTTCTTTATAATCCGCATCATGGGCATGTGAATATGATTTTGAATTAAAGTTTTTTAAGTAATGTGCTTTATCATCAGTTATTTTATATGTATAAAAATGAACTTCATCATCATCTTTTAATGGTTTATAAGCAATAGTCACATATTTTCCTTTGTCATAAACATAGATATTCGCATTCTTTTTATCAAACTTAGATTCCACATCACCTTTTTGCTTATCAGCTAAGAGCTTTTGTTGTTTTTTCTGTTGATTCACTGCTTTGTCAATCTCATCAGCATATTTCCCACTACTACACCCAGCTATAATGATTATAGAAATGAACACCATCGTCATTAATTTTTTCATATTTACACTCCTAATATTACTTATCATATCTAATATTATTCAACCATAACTCTTATCTTACAACGAAAATCTTTGATGTACTAGAACTATAACATTATTTTTATATTTATATAAAAACACTTCCGAAAAATTCATTAATAAATGAATTTAACGAAAGTGTCATATTTACCGTATGCAAATTAAATTTTCATCAATGCTACAACTTTATCCTAACTATAAATCAATTAATTTCATTTTCATCATATTAGTGCCACTTTGATTGCTAATGCACCGTAATTAAGTTCATCAGTTTGTGAATAAATTTGATATATAGCTGCTAATTTTTGAGAAAGTTGATCGTCTGTTTTCGCGCCAATTTCTTCATTAGTATATTGATTCATCAGTGACTGAAACGATGAAAACACTACAATTTCCTTAACTTGCACTTTTAATGTTTCTTCAGTCTTTATATTTTTGAATACAATATAATCGCCACTTTTAATTTCTTGTCTTTTTTCATCATTCAATCTAACTTCAATAGTCTTTACTTCGTTTTTCATTAATTGAAAAGGTTCGTTATTTAAATGCATCGAGTGTTCTATAATACATACGCTCCATTCATTATTATTATATTGATATCAAAGTATCATAATATTAATATCTTTTACAAGAAAATTTCGCATGACTTAACATGATGTTCAATTTTAATTATTTAGCATTTTCTTCCTCTAATTTAAGTTGTTTTTTGCTTTTCAACATAAATACACTTACTAAACTGATAATAGATATGATGACTGCAAACCAAAAAGCACCATGATATCCACTTAGCAATGCTTGATGCTGAATTTCTGCTGTCATTTGTTTTTGACTCATATCTTTAAAATCAGACATATTTGGTGTGTAATTCTTGGCAACTTGACTCATAATTGTGATCAAACCTGCTGTACCAATAGATGCAGATATTTGTTGTATAGTGTTTGTCATCGAAGAACCGTGTGCATTCATTTCCGGTGCTAGCTGATTCATTGTATGTGTCATTAATGGCATCAAACCAAGTGCGATACCAATCATACGAATGGCATATACTGTTGCTAATATCGCTGGTGAGGTATGTTCATCCATGATTACAAAATAAGAAGTTGTTACAACTACAATAAACATTCCAATAAATGCTAATATTTTAGCGCCATATTTCTCATAGAGTAAACCTGAAATCACTGACATAATCCCCATTACGATAGCTCCAGGTAATAAAATTAATCCTGATTGGAGTGCTGAGTCATTCATAATATTCTGTACAAACATTGGTAACACTGTTTCAGAACCAATCATTGAAATCATAGTAAAAGCCATTATGATAATACCTACAGCAAATTGACTATCTTTGAACACTGAAAAATCAAGTAGTGGATTTTCCAAACGTGTTTGACGGAAAATAAAAGCCGCAACTAAAATAATGCCACCTATAACAGTAGTCAATACGATTGGATCATTCCAGCCATCACGGGAAATTGAACTTGTACCATAAAGTAAACCACCAAAACCGAACACGGATAAGATAATTGATAAAATATCAATACGTGTCTTTCGATTAGTACCGACATTCTTGACGAATTTAAGCGCACCTATAAAAGTAAGTGCAGCAATTGGCGCAACCACATGGAATAATGAACGCCAATCTAAATACTCTACTAAATAACCTGATAGTGTCGGTCCAATTGCTGGTGCTAAACCAATAACCAAACCAAATGTCCCCATATATTTACCTCTTTCATGAGGTTCAAATATATCTAATATTGTTGTCATCATCAGTGGCATCATAATACCGGAACCAAGTGCTTGAACAATCCGAGCACTTAATAAAACAGAAAAGTTTGGACTAAATCCTGCAATTAAAGTCCCTATAAAAAAGATAAATATTGCAGTTAAAAATACTTTTCTTGTTGAATATCTTTGAATTATCATTGCTGACAATGGAATAATTACACCATTAGTCAATAAAAAGGCTGTAGTAAGCCATTGTACTTGTGTGTAATCTATTTTAAAATCTTTCATTATGCTTGGTAATGCTGTTGTTAATAAGGTTTCATTTAATAATCCAAAAAACCCACCACACAGCATCATCAAAATCATTATAATTTTCGTCTTTTGATCCATTTTTGTACTCCTGTATTCTATAATTTATCAACTCTTTTTAGTCGCATTTCTGCATTATACATATTTTAGTTTAATTTATCATTAAAAATACTTAAAATATTAGTTATATTTTAAACTTTTATTTTGTAAGATTTAAAAAACGTTACAAATCGTAATAATTACTATTTACATTCCGAGTTTTTTCTTACATAATATCTATAGATAAAGGAGGTCATCACCATGAAATTAGATTTACAAACAGCACGCCGTAATTTAAATAGCCCTAATATCAAAACACGCAAGCGTGCACGCAAAATTATCCAACAACATAAGCGCAATAAATAAAAATAGAAGTAATACTTCAAAACCAAATGTTTTTTATCTTTGGTTTTGTCATATCACTTCTAAGATGTGGCTTGATTCCTGAAAATATACATTTATATATTTCAGAATCAGCCATCATTTTATTTAAGTTATTTATTACTTTACTACGTCATTTCATTCTTTCGTACAGTTATAAAAGTATTATAAGTAATATTTATCTATCACTTTTAAATCATCCGTTAAATCATATATTAAAGGTGCCCCTGTTTTGATTTCATATCCTACAATATCTTCATCTGATACATCTTCTATATACTTAATTAATGCACGCAATGAATTACCATGCGCAGAAACAAGCACAGTTTTTCCATCTAATAACTGTTGTGAGATTTGGTCGTTCCAATAAGGAATCACCCTAATTAAAGTATCTTTCAAACTTTCTGATTCAGGCATAACTCTTCTATCTAAATGTTCATATTTTCTATCATTTAAGTAATCTTTTCTTTGTTCATCACTTTGCGCAGGTGGTGCTATATCATATGAACGTCTCCATATATGTACTTGTTCTTCACCAAATTTTTCTCTAGCTTTATCTTTGTTTAAACCTTGCAATCCACCATAATGACGCTCATTTAAGCGCCAAGATTTAATAACTGGAATAAATAACTGTTGAGATTCATCTAATAAGTGAAACGTAGTTTTAATGGCGCGTTGCAATAAAGATGTAAAGACGATATCTATCTCTATACCCTGTTCTTTTAATTTTTTTCCCGACGTCACTGCCTCAGTTCTTCCCTGTTCTGATAAATCTACATCAGCCCAACCTGTAAATAGATTTTCAGCATTCCAAACACTTTGACCATGTCTGCATAAAATTAGTTTTGGCATAATATTCCTTCTTTCCATTGAATAAAATGATATTATCACTACTTTTACAAAAATATTACAGTGATACACAGATATAAATCCTGTTACGACAATACTTTATCTATAATTTCTCATGCCATACATTAAAATTATAACAATTTACACTTGATTTTGAAATGATTGTATTCATTTATTCATAAATGACTTTTTATTTTTATTTTTCTGTAACCTACCTATAAAAAAATGATGTTATAGTTGTAAACGTTGATGAACGGAGCAATACGATAGACAAACAAAAATATTTTAAAAACATCCATGCTAATTAACAAATACAATTTGAAACTGTTTAAAACAAACAATTATTAGGAGGATTTTTCAAATGAAAAAATTATTATTAGCTTCATTCGCATCAGTAACAATCGCTACAGCTGGTGTTGGTTTAACTTCAAATACTTCTACAGCTGATGCTGCAGAAACTACTCAAGCAAACAATGACGTGTATAGTGAATTTATTGCTGCTGGTGGTACAAAAGCGCTTTGGGATAACATTGTAATGCCAGAATCAAGTGGAAATCCAGATGCGGTAAATGAATTAGGATATAGAGGTTTAGGACAAACGAAAGAAGCTTGGGGTACTGGATCTGTAACTGAACAAACAAAAGGTATGATTCAATACGCTGAAGATCGTTACGGCTCAATTGATGCAGCAATCGAATTCCGTATTGCAAATGGTTGGTGGTAAGACTAATATCATACATTAACTCGAAATGTATGATAAAAAATAGGTTAGAAATCACTTGTTAAAAACGATACTAACCTATTTCGCTATAAATTATTAAATTAAACATAGATGGTTTGAAGGAGTTAAAACATATATGCCCTTCAACCATCTTCTGATTTACTTTATATTTTAAAAGTCCGAGACAAAAATGTCTCGGACTTTTTTATTCTATAATAAGCTAATAAAATTTTAACTTAAACATATTATATTTGTACATCAATACTCATTGATAATAATCACAATCATATACTTTCTCGATATCTCATTTATTGTATTGACTGTGGTTCAGGATGTACATAAACTGAAGAAATGCCTTTACTGTGCATATGTTGTTCTACTTTGTCGCAGATGTGATGTGCTTCTTCCAAAGATAAATCTGATTTTACTACAATCGTTACATCTACAAAAACACTACTTCCGTGGTAACGACCTTTAATATTTTGTACTTCGATTACATCTTCAATTTCTAACACATAATTTTTATAAGCTTCTAATTCTTGCTCATTAAAACCGTCACTTAATGTAAAAATTGATTCTTTAAAGATACCAAAACCAGTATATATAATAAGTAAGCCTAATATAATGGCTAATATCGTATCAATTACTGGAAATCCAAATTGTGTAAAAATTAAACCAATTGCAGTACCTAAACTCACTAACGCATCTGACAAATTATCTTTAGCTGCGGAGTTCAATGAACTACTTTTCAACTAGCACAATCAAACCACTGATGACACTGACATAAATATTTATAATATTAGGGGTATGATGTTCATTTGTGAATAATTCAGGAACATTCTCTATAATGACTTGAATACCAACAAACATTATAATAAATGACACGAGTAATGATGAAATATTTTCAGATTTCAAATGTCCATATGGATGGTTTTGATCTGCAGGTTTAATAGAAATTTTCAAACCAATAATTACTGCCAAAGAAACAATAATATCCGTCATATTATTTAAACTATCTGCTTTTACAGCTGCGGAATTATATAAATACCCTACGATAAATTTAGTCACCGATAATATGATGTAGACGATTAAACTTAAAAAAGCACCTTTTTGCGCTGTTTCCAATTTTTCTTTTTGACTCATCTTACTTTCCACCTTCAGTATGATTGAATACTTATTATGACTCATCACAAACATATTTACAACGATTTTTATTCAAAAATTATTTAATATAAATAAACTAATTATTTTTTTAGCCAATCCTAATATTAATTATAAAATTGAGCAAAAATAAGAGACCAAGTTTGAACCAAATCATATTTTTGATTCTGAAACTTGCTCTCATAATATAAATATATTTAAAATGTTGGTTTATTAAAAATTTTTACTAATCTCTTAGGATATATTTAGAAAGGACAAATGTTATAGGTATTGTAATGATAAGCCCTGCAAAAGGTGCTATCACAGATGATATACCAAACCATTGTACAAAAATATACAATAATAGCGTTTGCATGCCCATATTGACAACTTGAGTTAATGGAAACTTTAAGAATTTACGCCAAGTTGGTGTCACTTTATAAACAAAGTAACAATTTAAATAGTAAGAAATGACAAAACTAATGATAAATCCACTGATATGACTAACTAAATAATTCACTTCTAATAACTTCAATAAACAAAGATAGACAATGTAATAATTTAAAGTATTCATACCGCCTACAATCACAAATTTAATCACTTCATAGTGTGTTTTAGTTAAATTCATTTTTTACTCCTTAGTAAAATCCCATATAATTTTATATGATTACTATCAAAAAACATATAATTAATGCGCTATATCTAGTATAATACTTTATCATATATATGTATGTTTTGTATTATATAAATAATTAAAAGTAGCTAAATTTAATGCTCTATTTTTCTAAAATACATGGTAATTAACATATTAGTTTCATTTGTAATTACAAAACGAGATAACATGTTTATAATTAAACATTAGAGAGAATTTTAAAGGAGTTTCACACATGGACAAGATTTCAAACCGCCAACTACCAACTATGGTCATTATTGTGTTGGGTATCATGACTACATTTGGGCCTTTAACCATAGATATGTATGTGCCATCATTACCCAATGTGCAACATGACTTTAATACATCTGTATCTGAATCACAGCTTACTTTATCGTTTGCAATGATTGGTCTTGCTATTGGTCAATTTATTTTCGGTCCTTTGTCAGACGCATATGGACGCAAAAAAGTGGCGTTATTTATCATTTCAATCTATGCACTAGCTTCTTTACTGGCGGTTTTCACTGCTTCCATGAGTATATTACTCACTTTGCGTCTAGTTCAAGGTTTAACTGGCGGAGGTGCTATAGTAATTGCTAAAGCTACTATGGGAGATCAACATGAAGGTAAAGCGTTAGCTAAAGGGCTAGCATCATTACTCGTAATCAACGGGATCATTACCATTATTGCACCAATCATAGGCGGCTATGCACTAACGATATCTAATTGGAAAGCAATATTTGTAATTTTGACAATCGTAAGTGTTATTATTTTATTTTTATCAATCCGCTATTTAGAAGAAACGCATACGCCAAATCGAGCTAAACTCAATTTTAAAGTTATTTTTAAAGATTTTGCTCATTTATTAAAAAGACCTGCATTTATTATTCCAATGATTTTACAAGGTTTAACTTACGTAATGCTATTTAGTTTCTCATCTGCGGCACCGTTCATTACGCAAAAAATTTATGACATGACACCTCAACAATTTAGTTATTTGTTTGCCTTTAACGGTATTGGTCTTATTATTATGAGTCAACTTACAGCCAAACTTGTCGCATATATGAATAGATACTTTTTGCTAATTATTTTAACAATCATTCAATTAATGGGCGTTGTGCTAATTATTGTGACATTAATGCTTCATTTACCATTATGGGTATTAGTTATCGCATTCTTTTTAAATGTATGCCCTGTAACTGGTATCGGACCATTAAGTTTTGCATTAGCGATGGAATCTCGTACTGGCGGTAGTGGCAATGCCTCAAGTTTACTAGGTCTATTTCAATTTATACTTGGTGGTATCATGTCACCATTAGT
>ERZ1023458.117-NODE-117-length-21698-cov-5.112323_pt1 | contig 21698 bp, 25 predicted proteins | sample MGYA00380527_ERZ1023458 | MGnify/ENA primary metagenome ERZ1023458 (study PRJEB33173, sample SAMEA4830409) | metagenome | study: EMG produced TPA metagenomics assembly of the PRJEB25223 data set...
GGAACACCTGAAGAAAGTGGTCATGCGATGGCTTTAGCTATCAGTAATTTATTAGGATTGGTTTGTGATCCTGTGGCAGGGTTGGTTGAAATACCGTGTGTTATGCGTAATGCTATAGGTTCAGGTAACGGACTAATTTCAGCTGATTTAGCGTTAGCGGGAATAAAAAGCAGAATACCAGTTGATGAAGTGATAGAGGCGATGGATAGAGTAGGACGTAACTTGCCAGCATCGTTAAGAGAAACTGGATTGGGAGGTTTAGCTGGAACGCCTACTGGAGAAGCGATAAAGAAAAAGATTTTTGGAGAAACAAGTGTTGAAACTTAAATAACTAAGGACATATAAATTACCAGCATAAAAAATTGAATTGAAAAAATACATGTTTCCCACTAAACTGAATTAAAAGAGGTGGGAGACATGTTACTGAAGCTAGGGCTTATTTTTATTGTGTTTGTTATAAATAGTATCGTAACGTATTACTTAACTACAGACGGTACATGGGTCAACCTATTGTTGAAATCATTGTCGCTAAGTTTGATTATTGTCTTTATTTATAATTACGTAAAACTAATGATAACGATAAAACGACAAAAATAGTAATATGATTAAAATAGAATTGAAAATATAGTAAAAGTATAGAAATGAAAAAAGGTTGGAACGACAAGCGTTCCAACCTTTAATTATATTTATAAAAGATATCTAAAGTTCATAGTATGTGATGTCTAATTATTATGAACTTGTGATTTCACCGTATTCTTTTGAATGATAAGTGTCAGTATCTAAGTTGTTTGTCAATTTAGCTGTACCTGTACCAGCAAGCATAGAGTCGTTAACATTTAATGCAGTACGTCCCATATCGATAAGTGGTTCTACTGAAATCAGCACACCAGCTAACGCCACAGGTAAATTTAAAGTAGATAATACAATGATAGAGGCGAATGTTGCGCCACCACCAACACCAGCAACACCAAATGAACTAATCACAACAATGCCGATGACAGATAATATAAATTGTAAATTAACTTCAACACCAGCTGCTGGTGCTACCATTATTGCTAACATTGCTGGATAAATACCGGCACAGCCGTTTTGACCAATAGAAAGACCAAACGAAGCTGAGAAGTTTGCAATACCATCCGGTACACCTAATCGATTTTTTTGAGTTTGGACATTGAGTGGTAATGAACCAGCACTTGAACGAGAAGTAAATGCAAATAACAATACTTCAGATGTTTTCTTAACAAATGTAACAGGGTTTAGTCCCATACCCGTTACAATGAGTAAGTGAATGATATACATTACAATTAATGCCGCATAAGATGCGATGACAAATTTGCCTAACGTCCATATTGCACCAAAATCACTTGTCGCGATTGTATTCGCCATTATAGCTAAAATACCATATGGTGTTAGACGTAGTACAAATGTCACAATCGCCATAACGATATTATAAATTGCATCGATACCACGTTTAAGTAAATGACCGCTTTCTGGTTGTTTACGCATAACGCGTAAGAATGCAAAGCCAACAAACGCAGCAAAGATTACTACAGCGATTGTTGATGTTGTACGTTGACCAGTGAAATCTAAGAATGGGTTACTTGGTAATAATTCTAAGATTTGTTGTGGTAGCGTGTTCGCTGTCATATCCTTAGCTTGACTTGCAAGTTCACTACCTCTTGAGCTTTCGGCACTACCTAAATCAATCGTAGATGCGTCTAAACCAAAGACAAGTGCTGAGATAATACCGATAATTGCTGCAATTGCTACAGTCCCAATTAAGAAAATGAAGATATAGATGCCAATTTTAGCAAATTTTTCTCCAATATTAATTTTAGTAAATGCTGAAACGATTGAAATAAAAATTAAAGGTATAACAATCATTTGTAAGAATGAAATATAGCCATCTCCAACTATACTAAACCAATCTGTAGTTTGTTTAGTGACCTTTGAGTCCACACCGTATATTAAATGAATGGCAATTCCAAAGACAATCCCGATGCCTAATGCTGTAAAGACACGTTTAGGAAATGAAACATGTCTTCTTGCCATTACATATAATCCGATAAGGAAGGCCGCAAAAATAATGATGTTTAAAATTGTTAGTAACATAAAAACAAGACCTACACTTTCTATTATTTAATTTATTTTGTTAAATCCGATACGCATACTAAGGATAGTAGCAAAACGAATAATATTCAAGTCAATTACTCAAAAAAATTATGAAATTTACATGACTTTATTTTTGAAACAGAATTGGAGAAGCTATAAACCTAGGTAGGGTGTGGTGTCAAGGCGTTTGTGGCTATATTAATTAGAAATACAACAAAGATGAAATTAAGAGAAAATTTTGATTTAGAAACGCTGGTGGACATTCTTAGAAGGGATTCGATTCGAGTAATATGCTAGTTAAACGAGGACTTAATAAGTCATAGTACTCTGAATATTAGAAAAATAGTTACATAACAAGCTACGAGATTTCATGCAAAACAAAGAAACGTCAATTTCTATACTACTTCAATAGAAATTGACGTTTCTTTTTAACCAAAGGCTTTTATGCCTTGAAATCACCTGTAACTTATAAATTAAAGAGGCGTGCGAAAAATCCTTTACGTTCTTCTTTGTGCTCTTCTTTAGCAAGTGACGAAGCGTATGAAGTAGCCTCTTGAGATGCATTTGATTGCTGTGAATCTGACTCATTTGTAGTAGATGACGCTGATGCGTCTTCTTTATTATTATCTGTTTGTTGCTCAACTTCAGAAGTTTCTTTGTGAGTACCTGATTCAACAGGGTCATCTGATTTATCAGCCGTGTTTGCTTTGGAAGTTTGTTTTTTAGCTCCTGAATTTGCTGATTGTGCTGTAGGTTGTTCACTAATTTGTGTGATTTCTTCATCAACAGTTTCTGCTGATACATTTTCAGAAACTTCATTTGTATGAGGATCTGTTGTGTCAGTCATTTTTTCAGGTGTTACTTTAGTATTAGCTTGTTCAGTTGTATTTTCAGTGAACGCATTTGTGTCGTTATCTGTTGAACTTTGATTTGTATGCACATGCTCAGATTCGACATTAGATTTCACAAGTTCAGTTTGTTCTTTTTGAGAATCTTGAATGACACTTTGTGTAGATTTAATTTCGTCTGTAGATGATTGAATTGCTTTAAGTGATTCTGTATTTTCTTCTAATTTAGAAGTAATCTGATTTTGCATTTTATGCAATTCTTGCTGTTGTTGGTGCACTTGATTAATCATTTGTCCAAGCATTTGGCGCTCGTCACGCATATTTTGAATTTCAGTACGTAAGTCCTCTACGAGTAGAGATACATTTTGGTCTGAAGGTAGATTGTTGTCATCTTCTTTGACTAACACCTGTAGAAAATCTTTTTCCTTTTCGAGTTCTTCAAAAGCTAAATCATAGCTATTTGTCTGTTTAACTTTTTCAGCAATATCTTGGAAGAGTTCAATATCCTCTTCTTGGAAATCTGTAGCTTCACGGCCACGATATTCAGTTTTACTAAGTTGATAACCGCGTTCTTCTAAATGTTGAACGATTTTACGGACTTGCTTTTCACTTAGCTCAACACGTTGTGCAAATTCTTTAGTTAACATAGAAATGAGTCCTTTCATAAATGATTTTATGTATACGGACGTTTGTCTTCGGTTAGTGAAACGTCAGTCTTACCTCTATGTTAGTCTAAACTGTTTTAACAGTGATTTCAAGTGGTGTACACTATGATTTACGTAAATCCATTTCTTCTAACAATGGGTAAATAATACTTCTAGAAATTCTATTTGCAAATACATACTTTAATATATAGTTTGATTTAATACATGGTCCATATATGTCTTTTGTCAGTTCTATATTAGATTTGATAAATAAATCTTTCGGTGATCCCTCTGAATATCCATTTAAATTTGGGGCTAGATAATCTAAATCATATTGTTTTTCAAAGCCATGACTAAATAAAAATTCACGTCTATTACTGAGCACTTGTTGCTCATCTTCTGAAACAAGTTCTGGTTCTTTAGGTACCTCTAGCATAATAAAGTTTACATCGTATTCATGTAATTGATTGGATAAATAATTAATTTCCTTTTCAATACGTGCCAAAGTATTTGTAATTAGTTCATCGTGATCCGGTTGATCATTTGCAATCAGATAGATTAAAAATGCAGAATTTGTCGTCGCTTCATAATGTGCAGTTGCTAAACTAACAACTTTATCTGACTGTAAGCCTACTAAAAAGATATAGTCATCTTTGGTATGTTCATTTTTTAAAGATTGTTTAAATATTTGTTTATCTTCAGATAAATCAATGTCAAATTGTCCATCGTATAGTTTTAATGCTGCTTTAAATAATGGATCATCAATTGATTTGATAGTCTTAAAATCCATGAATAGATGCACCCCCAATAATAATGCGTTTATTATAACATAGTAAATTAATGGAAATCAGTGAAAATATTGTATGTATTATTTGTAATAGAAATAAAATAGGAGCGAGACAGAAACCACAAAATACATAGTGATTTTCTGTGTTCGCTCCTGATAAAGTTTGTCTATATGTTAAGCAGTAATTTGAAAGTGTTTTGTGACCATTTTTAAATAGTTTCATTAAATCACAATTTGATTAAGAGAAGATTAGGATTTTGGTCCGTTTGTTTCTTCTGCGTAATGCTCATCTTCAACAGTACTACGTGCATATGCAGCGTTTGTTTCTTGAACTTCTTCATGAGAAGAGTTATCTCTAGTTGCAACAACTAGAAAGTTATTATCAAGAAGTTCTTTTTTATAACGCTCTTTATCATAATCATTAATATCGTAATAAGCTAAAACAGTTTCTTCACCGTCTTCTCCAGTAAGAATTTTAGCCATTTTGTCACTGAATGAACCACTCGTTGCTGTTAGGTTTACTTCAGAATCATGTAATTCGTCAAAATGAAGTTTTGTCTTACTTAATACTGAAATTTCAGATTCAACATATCCTTCTGACAATTTTTGTTGGATAGTTGGTAGTATTTCATCTTTGCTTTGTACAATTGTAAAATCAGCCATTGTCTTGTCCCTCCGTCCACTTTTCTATTGTTTATCTGATACTTTCCCTATTAACCACTAGGTAAAACGAATATATTTTTATTATATAATGAAGTGACATATCTGACAATCTTGATTTTAAAGTAAAGAAAACGGTTACTAGAAGCGTTGGTTATTATTAAATCTCTTTATTTAAAGCGCTTACTTATAATGTTCGTATTGAAAATCATGCTGAAATTTGCTATCATCAGTTAATAATTTATCTAACTCATATAATCTAGAGGATATGGCTCTAGAAGTTTCTACCATGTTGCCATTAACGACATGACTATGGGTAACCAATACAATACAAAGCATTCAACTCCAATCGTTTTAAAGCTTTATTAGGGAAATGAAGTTATACATATAATCTTCTAAAACAATTGTAGTGTTTTCAATTTTTACATAATTAGGGAAATGAATGTTGAAGACTTAATTTGCAACGTACATGTTGTAAGTTAAAGATCAGTTCTTTATAGTATTGCACGTTCACTCATAGATCCTGAAACTAAGTTAGTTTAGGATTTTTTTTGTATAAAAAATGAGGAGGTTTTTTGAGTGGATTTGTTAAAACGGAAAGTTGAGGCAGACGGTGTCGTCATTGATGAGAAAATTTTGAAAGTAGATGGGTTTTTAAATCATCAAATAGACGCAAAGCTGATGCACGACGTAGGACTAACGTTTTATAATCAATTTAAAGATGAAGGGATTACTAAAGTATTAACGATTGAGGCATCTGGTATTGCACCAGCAATCATGGCAGCAATGCACTTTGATGTGCCGTGTTTATTTGCTAAAAAAGCAAAGCCTAGCACATTAAAGAAAAATACTTATCAAGCTGATATCCATTCATTCACTAAAAATACGACGAGTACTGTAGTGGTTTCAGATGAATTTTTAGACGAAAATGATCGCGTATTAATCGTCGATGATTTCTTAGCAAATGGTGATGCATCATTAGGCTTAAATGAAATTGTTCAACAAGCCAATGCTGAAACTGTTGGCATAGGTATTGTAGTTGAAAAGAGTTTCCAACCAGGCAGAGAACGTTTAGAAACAGCAGGATTGAAAGTATCGTCTTTATGTAAAGTTGCTTCTCTAAGTGGTAACAAAGTGACATTTTTAGAGGAACAATCATGAAGACATTCATCTTAAGTTTACAACATCTATTGGCGATGTATGCAGGCGCTATACTCGTACCAATTATTGTAGGGACAAGCCTAGATTTTACTCCAGAACAAATTGCCTTCTTAGTCACTGTTGATATTTTCATGTGTGGTGTAGCCACATTTTTACAAGTTTGGAAAGGTACAGGCACTGGGTTGCCCATTGTCTTAGGTTGTACATTTACAGCCGTTGCACCGATGATTTTAATCGGGCAAACTAAAGGTATCGGTGATTTATACGGTTCCCTTTTCTTATCAGGTATATTGGTTGTCATCATTGCTCCATTTTTTTCATATTTAGTTAAATTCTTTCCACCAGTTGTGACAGGTAGTGTCGTTACAATTATAGGTATCAATTTGATGCCAGTAGCGATGAATTATTTAGCAGGTGGAGAAGGTGCTAAAAATTTTGGTGATGCCAAAAATATCTTACTTGGTGTAATTACATTAATAGTCATATTAATTGTGCAACGTTTTACAACAGGTTTCTTAAAATCAATTGCCATATTGATCGGCTTAATTGTAGGTACTGTATTAGCGTCAATATTTGGCATTGTTGATGTGAAACAAGTTGGTGAAGCACATTGGTTTTCATTACCACAACCATTCAGATTTTCAACATTCAGCTTTGATTTTGGTGCAACTTTAGTATTCTTTATTGTTGCCTTAGTCAGTCTGATAGAATCAACAGGTGTTTACCATGCATTAAGTGAAATTACAGGTAAGAAATTGGAGAGAAAAGATTTTCGTAAAGGTTATACTGCTGAAGGTATCGCGATTATCTTAGGATCCATTTTTAATGCATTCCCGTATACCGCTTATTCTCAAAATGTGGGATTAGTATCATTATCTGGTGCTAAAAAGAACAAAGTTATCTATGGCATGGTTATCTTGCTTATTATTTGTGGATGTATCCCTAAATTGGGTGCCTTAGCAAATATGATTCCTCTACCAGTATTAGGTGGTGCAATGATAGCAATGTTTGGCATGGTTATGGCATATGGTGTTAGTATATTAGGTAATATTAATTTCAAAAATCAAAATAATTTGTTGGTAATCGCGGTATCAGTTGGACTAGGAACGGGTATAAGTGCAGTACCTCAAGCGTTTCAAGCTTTAGGAGACCAATTCGCATGGCTAACTCAAAATGGTATTGTACTTGGTGCTATTTCAGCAATTGTTTTGAATTTCTTTTTTAACGGCATTAAGAATCAACAAAACATAGAAACTATGGAATAATGGAGCTATAAAACAAATATTAGGAGGCTGTATTCATATGTGGGAAAATAAGTTTGAAAAAGAATCTTTAACTTTTGATGATGTGTTATTGTTACCAGCAGAATCAGATGTATTGCCAAAAGAAGTAGACTTAAGTGTTCAATTATCAGAAGGTATTAAATTAAATATCCCTGTTATTTCAGCAGGTATGGATACTGTAACTGAATCCAAAATGGCGATCTCAATGGCTAGACAAGGTGGTCTAGGCGTTATTCATAAAAATATGAATATTGAAGATCAAGCAGATGAAGTTCAAAAAGTTAAACGCTCTGAAAATGGTGTAATTTCAAACCCATTCTTCTTAACGCCAGAAGAAAGTGTGTATGAAGCGGAAGCATTGATGGGTAAATATCGTATTTCAGGTGTACCCATTGTAAACAATGAAGAAGAGAGAACATTAGTCGGTATTTTAACAAACCGTGATTTACGTTTTATTGAAGATTTCTCTATTAAGATTTCAGATGTTATGACTAAAGAAAACTTAATCACAGCACCTGTAGGCACTACTTTAGATGAAGCTGAAGAACTATTACAGCAACATAAAATAGAAAAATTACCGTTAGTTAAAGATGGTAAATTAGAAGGTTTAATCACAATCAAAGACATTGAAAAAGTACTTGAATTCCCAAATTCTGCTAAAGACAAACTTGGCAGATTGCTAGTAGGTGCAGCAATTGGTATTGCAAAAGATACGGATATTCGCGCTGAAAAATTAGTTGAAGCGGGTGTAGATGCCTTAGTTATTGATACAGCTCATGGACATTCTAAAGGCGTTTTAGAACAAGTTAAACACATTAAAGAAAAATTCCCACAAGTGACATTAGTTGCCGGAAACGTTGCAACTGCTGCAGGCACTAAAGCTTTATATGAAGCAGGTGCAGATGTTGTCAAAGTAGGTATCGGACCTGGCTCAATTTGTACGACTCGTGTTGTTGCTGGTGTAGGTGTACCACAAATTACAGCTGTATATGACTGTGCAACAGAAGCACGTAAGCAAGGAAAGTCTATTATTGCTGATGGTGGTATTAAATTCTCAGGAGACATTATCAAAGCGTTAGCTGCAGGTGGACATGCTGTGATGTTAGGTAGCTTACTTGCAGGTACTGAAGAAAGTCCTGGTGCTACAGAAGTATTCCAAGGTAGACAATATAAAGTATATAGAGGTATGGGCTCATTAGGTGCAATGGAAAGTGGTTCTAATGACCGTTATTTCCAAGAAGATAAAGCTCCTAAAAAATTCGTGCCTGAAGGTATTGAAGGTCGTATTGCTTACAAAGGTCCATTACAAGATACGATTTACCAACTTATGGGCGGTGTAAGATCAGGCATGGGCTACACTGGTTCAAGAAACTTAGAAGCATTAAGAGAAGAAGCACAATTTACACGTATGGGACCTGCTGGTTTAGCAGAAAGTCACCCACATGATGTGCAAATTACAAAAGAATCACCCAATTATTCATTCTAAGTTAAAAGGAGATTTAAAGTTATGGAAATGGCGAAAGAGCAAGAGCTCATACTTGTTTTAGATTTTGGTAGCCAATATAACCAATTAATTACACGTCGTATACGTGAAATGGGTGTGTATAGTGAACTGCACGACCATGAAATCAGCATTGAAGAAATTAAACGCATGAATCCAAAAGGGATTATCCTTTCAGGAGGACCAAATTCAGTATATGAAGAGAACTCTTTTACGATTGACCCAGAAATTTACAATTTAGGTATTCCTATTCTAGGTATTTGCTATGGCATGCAATTAACAACTAAATTGTTAGGCGGGAAAGTTGAGCGTGCCAATGAAAGAGAATACGGTAAAGCCGTGATTAATGCGAAAACTGACGAATTATTCTTCGGACTACCTGAAGAACAAAATGTTTGGATGAGTCATTCAGATAAAGTTATTGAAATCCCAGAAGGTTTTGAAGTGATTGCAGACAGTCCAAGCACGAACTATGCAGCAATTGAAGATAAATCACGCCGTATCTACGGTGTTCAATTCCATCCTGAAGTACGTCACACTGAATTTGGTAACGACTTATTACGTAACTTTGTACGTCGCGTGTGTGAATGTACTGGCGAATGGTCAATGGAAAACTTTATAGATATCGAAGTTGAAAAAATTCGCGAACTAGTTGGTGATCGCAGGGTGCTATGTGCAATGAGCGGTGGTGTAGACTCATCTGTTGTTGCAGTATTATTACACAAAGCGATTGGCGACCAATTAACATGTATCTTCGTAGACCATGGCTTACTACGTAAAGGTGAAGGCGACATGGTCATGGAACAATTTGGTGAAGGTTTCAACATGAACATCATTCGTGTCGATGCTCAAGAACGTTTTATGAATAAACTGCAAGGTGTGTCAGATCCGGAACAAAAACGTAAAATCATTGGTAATGAATTCGTTTATGTCTTTGATGATGAAGCATCTAAGCTAAAAGGTGTTGATTTCTTAGCACAGGGCACATTGTATACAGACGTTATTGAATCAGGTACAAAAACAGCACAAACGATTAAATCACACCATAATGTAGGCGGATTGCCTGAAGATATGGAATTCCAATTAATTGAGCCTATTAATACATTATTCAAAGATGAGGTACGTGAATTAGGTATCGAATTAGGTATTCCAGAACACTTAGTATGGAGACAGCCTTTCCCAGGTCCAGGTTTAGGTATTCGTGTGCTGGGTGAAATTACAGAAGATAAACTTGAAATCGTACGCGAATCAGATGCGATTTTAAGACAAGTTATTCGTGAAGAAGGTCTTGAACGTGATATATGGCAGTACTTCACAGTGTTACCTGGTATTCAATCCGTAGGTGTCATGGGAGACTACCGGACATATGACCACACTGTAGGTATTCGCGCAGTGACATCTATTGATGGTATGACAAGTGACTTTGCACGTATTGATTGGGAAGTCTTACAAAAAATTTCAAGCAGAATTGTTAATGAAGTAGACCACGTGAACCGTGTTGTCTATGATATTACATCTAAGCCCCCAAGTACCATCGAGTGGGAATAATAGAATGATGAAACCCCTTAAGCATAGGCTTGAGGGGTTGTTTTTTTGTGGTTGATAGATTGGGGGAATGGTTGAATTGGCAGTCTTATGTATGAATTAAATTGATTGAAAGTATTTTAGCCAAATAGAACATTTACTTATGTGCTCGCCCTATTTTTTTATGAGTAGAGATAAATGATAATTTAACACTTATGATTTTAAATACCTAAAAACTAATGATAAAATACAATTAGATTAAGCTTAATTTGATATGTAAAAAGATTAATTAATCATTATTATTGAATTTCAAAAATTATTGGAGTGATTTTCATGGCAAAACCATTATTTGAAACAACTGTAATAAGTAATGGCGGAAGAGATGGAAAAGTTTTTAGTGAAGATAATACATTTTATCAAGACTTAGCTGTTCCAAAAGAAATGGGTGGCAACGGCGTTACTGAGTCAAACCCTGAACAGTTATTTGCAGCTGGTTACAGCGCTTGTTTTAACAATGCACTAATGCATATTTTGAAAGGTGCAGACAAGGGTATGATTGAGCCAGAAGTCCGTGCGACTGCTTACTTATTGCCAGATAAATCTGATGGCGGTGTAAAATTGGCTGCTGAATTAGATGTAACACTTAAAGATCTCAGCCAAGAAGAAGCGGAGATGTTCGTTGAAAAAGCGCATAATTATTGCCCGTACTCGAAAGCACTTAAACACAGTATTGATATTGAAATTACTGTTAACGTTAATTAAAGTGATGCAAAAAGCTAAATAGAATTTTTTGGAATTTTATCAAGCAGTCATATATCTATATAACCGTATCTTAATTAGTGCGGTTATTTTTTATAAAACAATATAATCCAACTAAATGTATAAGTACTTTCATTAAGAAAAAAGTATCAATTTGATCATAAACACATTGGTATAAATCAGAAAATATTTTATGGAATTTAGTGCTGTATTTTTAGTGATGGTGATATTGTTACATCATTAAATAATGGGCCACCCTCAGTGGAAACATCAACATTTGTAACTATAACTTTATAAATTGGAGTGCTTAATATGCCTAAATCACAACAAGTATTGGTTGGTATATGTCTAATATTATTTATTTTTAATTTCATTGCACCTATTATTGGAACAATGATGCATATTGAAATATTAGAATTTAGCTCACTTTTAATTAAAACAGTACAATTCGCATTTGTCATAATTTTTGGTATTTTTACATATAGACAAATTAAACGTAAAGGTTTCTAGCAGTGCAAGAAAAAAACTATACTATCGGAGTTTTAATATGTCTATGTCAAACATAGTCATGCTGATACTTACTATAATAATGCTGTTATTTGTATTTGTTTTTGGTCTATTACTTGATAAACCAGTTATATACATGTTTATTGCATTGTTTGTTCATTCAACATTTTTATTCATCATTCGTTACTTCTGGCAAGATAAAGAATTTGGAGAAGCCTTTACACATTCTTTTGATTTCATTACCATAACAATAGTTATTATATTTACAATTTTGAAAGTTCAAAAAGCAAAATCAGGTGAATAATATTTAATCATATAAAAAGAGCTGGAAGCATTGCTGAGGTGCAGTTTCCAGCTCTTTTTATTTTGATTTTTACATTTTGACAGATTCGATATTACCGATATTTAAATTTAAAACTTGCATATTATTACTATTTTCTATCTATATTTTTACTTAAACGGAAATATTCCCTTAATAAACGACTCCTTGCAATATTATGGTAATTAGTAATCTCCCATAAATATTCGTTATTAATTTATAAAATGTATTGTATACATACAACAGATAACTTCTTGGTAGTTAAAGAAAATTTTATATTACGAAAATTCACTTTAACAGTAAAAGTGAGTGAGATATTAATATTACAATAACTCCATTAGAAAGGAAGTTTTAAAATGAAAAAGGTACTATTATCTACAGCTTTATTAATGACAATTGTACAATTTAGCAGTCAAGAGGTAAATGGTGAAGAGATTCCTCATGGTATTTTGCATAAAGATGGAAGCTATACAGAACCAAATGTGTTTCCGCACAAAGATATAGCAGAGGTTGAAAAACCGATAGAGTTAAAGGATGGTACGAAGAAAATACCTCATGGTATTTTACATAAGGATGGAAGTTTTACAGAACCAAATGTGTTTCCGCACAAAGATATAGTAGAGGTTGAAGAGCCGAAAGAATTAGAAGATGCTACGAAAGAATTTAATCATAAATCTAATAGTGAGACGTCATTGCACAATAATGCAGTAAATGAAAAATTAAAAGATGAAGGTGTTTTAAACCCTAAAGATCCAGGAGCAGAAAGTGAGCGATTTAATAAAAATCATAACTTAGATATTTCAAAAAATAATGATTTCTCAAAAGTTAACTATGAAGTAAAAAATTCAAAAAATAGCGTGAAGCACAATGCAATAAAAGAATTACCTAATACAGGCATGATTTCAGATAATAGAACACTAACCATTTTTTTAGCGAGCATCTCATTGATTGCGGGTAGCTTATTATTATGTAAACGTATTAATTTTAAAGTTTTTCAAAAATAAGATCTTTTAGGTTTTAATGTTGTCGTAATCTTACAGTGATGTCATTCTGAATAACATTAACAAAAATTTAAATATTATGATGTGGATGAAGTCACAAGCATTTACTTTCCATAAGATATTCAAAGCTGAAACATTATTATGTTTCAGCTTTTGTTTTTATTACAAGTATAGTTGAATTGGGATATTTTCAATTACAATAAGTTGGATTATTTACAAACAATTCACGTTTTAAAATGTATGATATTATAAAAATATAAGTCGAAGTATCTTTTGAACTTGAGCGAATAATAATAAGTTATACAGTACATTTTAGGAGAGGTAAAATGAAAACGGTTGGCATTATTTTAGGAATTTTAGTTATTCTTTCTTGGCTATTTGTAATGAAAGAATACAAAAATGGAAATCAGGGCACTCATAAAGCTCAAAATGTTATGTTATTAGCTTGTTTGTTAACTATAATTATGACCGTTTTACAATTATTTTATTAGTCATTCGTGAATTAAGTTTGTAAATGAACAAATAAGTAATGTTATATAGAAGTCTCAACATATTTCCTTTGATTTTAAACTTAGGACTGAGACTTAACTTTATTGTAAAGAATACCTACGCCACAGTTGCTATATCCCAATTGGTAATCAAATTTAATGATTTCGATATAAGGATTTTCTTCTAAGAATTCATTAACTTTCTTGTTTAAGCCTTTTTCTGTCATAGCTGTTAAATTTACAAATTTCATATGATGACTCCTTTACTATTTTTATTATATTATACAGTATTTTAGAAACATACTTTTTACAGTTCGAGTTTTAATTCAACTATATCATTTCTCATTTATGGTAAAAAGTCACCTTATTTTAAAATGTTTTAGTTAAGATGAATTTTATGACATTTTTTAATATTAATGAGGATAAAAGAAAGTAGGAAATTGAACGATGGAAATTATATTAAAAAAAGATTATGAAAAATGGGAAGCGCAATTTGTTAAAGAAAAAGATCTATTGTTAAAAGTAGTTGGTAAAGAAATCATAGAAATGCATCACATTGGCAGTACAGCTATAAAAGATATTTATGCTAAGCCTGTTATTGATATCATGGTAGTCGTAAAAAATATAATGTTTATGGATCGTTACAATAATGCGATGCGACAATTAGGCTATGAACCTCAAGGAGAAAATGGTATCAGTGGTAGAAGGTTTTATATAAAAGGTGCGGATACTAGAACTTATCATGTCCATATATTTCAATTTGATAACTATGAAAATATTGACAGACATTTAGCGTTTAGAGATTATTTAAATGCTAATAAAGCTATTGCGAAAGAATATGAAAATTTAAAAATCACACTCGCTAACAAGTATTCAAATAATAGAAGTGCGTATTCAAATGGCAAATCGCCTTTTATCAAACGCATAGAGAGTCAAGCATTAAAGCGGTATCAAAAGAATCAGGATGGATAGGCTACCTACTGTCTTATTTACATAATAATTAAATCTTTCATCTTATTTTGATTATTACTCAATTCAAATTTATTAAAACAAATTTGAATTGAGTAATAATAGATAAAAGCCTGTTGCCATAACTGCAAACAAACACCACATAAAGTGGCATTGTTTACCATTCATTGTTGCTACTCCCTCATTTTTAGCCCGTTTAACCAGCTTGATATGTAAAAGTATTGTTGAATTTGAAGCATATACAAAAACAAAAATAATACCCAAAAGTGTAAGTAAAAATAGTTGCACATTACCCCTCCAACTTTATGATATTTAATCCATAAAATTTTTAAAAAATAACCATGTACAATGTTAATTATAAAATAACACACATGTTTTTAGTTTGTAATAAAAATTAAAATTTATTTCAATATTTATTCTTTAAAAAACTTGTGGTACGATGTGGAATAAATCAGATGATATCTTGGAGGGCGAACCATGGCTATTATATTGTTAAGCATTGTTTTGATCGTTAATTTTGTTGAAGCGTTGTATTTAGGAGTCAAATTTATTCGGTTGAAAATGCGTAATGCACCAGATCAAGCGTATAAAGATTTAGTGAGTTCTCCGTTTTGGTTAATGTCACTCATTATTTCGATTATATTATTTGTGATTGCATACATATTGAGTTGAAAAACAATAAGATGTGCTTAAGTGGAATTTTCCATGTTTTATAAATAAAAAGTTATTGTATTTGTGACGCCAAATTTTTTAGAACTCTACAACAGACTGTCTTTATTTCTTTTAAATGAATTTCAGTATAGGAATAATGTAAATTAATATAGCGAAAAGGGAGCAATCCAATGAAACTTTCATCTATATTAATCAGTATTATAACTGGTTTACTTATGTTTTTAGTAACGTTTTATACTAGTAATCATGCTTTGATACCGTCATTAGTTATGGGTGTTGTCGGTTTAGTAACAAATATATGGATTGGCATCGAAGCAAAAAAGCGATTATGAGCGTTAAAATGATAGAAAATATTAGAAGTATTAAAGACTGAGACAAATGTTGTCTCAGTCTTTACTTTATCATTCAGCGATTTTTATATTTATGGATGCTATTGTTGTGATATTGCTCTCAAAACTTATGAATCTGTTTCATGCATAGTCAATTCAATATGAAATAATGAACTGTTAGTCAATATCATCTTATACCCAAAGAATATAATGCATTATAATAGTATAAAATAATGAAATGTTTTGAAAAAATTTTAAAAGGATAGATATAAAAGAGATTCATTATAAGGGGATGAGGTATATGGTTTCGGTGTTTTTAGAGGCGATATAGAAAATCGGCGGCATTTTGTCGATTTTTTATATCGTTTTATTAAATTATAAGTATAAATAAGAATTATCTAAATTAAAGTTTAAAATATAATTTCAGGGTATAGATGTAATATATAACTTTTGGAGTAATTTTATTTTATTGTGGGTGGTACGACTTGATTTATTGTATTAAATTTAGTGTCAAAAAGTTAACTTGTTAGCATATAGTCTTAATTTGAGATGGATTTGGTGAATGAAATGGGGGATCCGAATGGTTAATAATTACAATAAAGATATAAAAATAGATAGAACTGATGAAATGCGTTCAGATGAAATTTCTAAAATGATTGAAGAGGGTGGACTAGGTGCTGATCAGTATTATGTTATAGATAAGTATCAGCCCAACCATAAGAGATTAGTAGAAAATATTGATCAATTTCGACAAGAATTAGTTCAAATGAATAATGATGATTTAGTAGACATTTTGATTATTAACACTCAAGAAAATACAAGTTCTAAGTACAGCCAAGCATTAATGATTATTAAGCATGAAATAGTTAAAAGAATGAATAACTAAATTGTAGTCACTGAATCATTACAAACAAAGCGCGCAAGTTAGAAAGTTATATTTTGCAAATAAATATTTCTAACTTGCGCGTTTATTATATTATTAGCACATTAAAATAACATTGTTATTAAGTGGATTATTATAAATAATCAGGTGATTATTGAAGTTGATTTAATGCTTTTTTGGGTACTTTATTTTTAGATACTTCTTCATAACTTTGTACATGACCAAGTTCGGTATCTAATTTTAAGAAATGATCTGTTTTTAAGGGTTTTTCACCAAAACCATTGAAATCTAAGTGTCGTTTTTCACCTTTTTTATTATATCCATCTTGCTTATAATTATATGTGACAAAGGCTTCTCCATTATCATCTTTATTGTGTTCAACTTTTGTTGGCTTTTGAGTTTTTACGTAATATGTTTCATTAGTAATGAGTGGGTTTAATTTGGCAAAACTAACGATATCAGTATTGTCTGAGTTTTTTTCTGCGTAAACTTTCCAGCCAAAAAGGCCGATAAGAACAATGATAATGATAATAAAGATGCTTAGAAGTACTTTTATAAATCGGTTCATATTTATTACCTCCTTAAAGTAACTATCTATAATGTAAAAGTTATTTGATTCGTTTGCTATATTTTTAAGTTACAAAAAAGCATTTTAATATAACGATTTTGTCATTTTTTCAAATGTGATTAAATGATATATATTCACCAATGGATTATATTACTAAAAACAAAGTGCAAAATATATTTTTTTGAAAATAGGGGTATACAAAAGTCGAATTATTCGTTATACTAGGTATTAAGTAATTTAGTTCGTGAAATTGATTTGTAGTTTTATTCTTTTGAATTTACTCCTTTTGATTTTTTAGACAGATTACAAATTTTTGTGCAAAAGCACTTGGAGGATTTTTATTATGAATAACGGTACAGTTAAATGGTTTAACTCAGAAAAAGGTTTTGGTTTTATCGAAGTAGAAGGCGGAAACGATGTATTCGTACACTTCTCAGCAATTAACCAAGACGGCTACAAATCATTAGAAGAAGGACAAGCTGTTGAATTCGAAATCGTTGAAGGCGACCGCGGACCTCAAGCAGCTAACGTTATTAAATTATAATAACGCATAAAAAAAGACGAGCAACGCTCGTCTTTTTTTATTTGTCTTAAAATCAATAATTGAAATTATATGTGTGTATTCACTTTTAAAGGTGCAAATTCAAAGTCAGCTTGCTAGTTATGACTCGGGATTTGCACCTATTTTTTTGTTTTTTATTACCAATAAAATATTAACGACCTGCGATTTAGCATTAATACATCATTTGAAACTAAACTTATAAAAGAATGGTAATAGCCACAAACAGCAACATAAAAATTAATTTCGGGTGTATGCATGTAGAATAATTTTTAACATCATTTTGGGTTGAAATAGAGCCTTGTTTTAAAGTGCTTCAATGAGAAATTACATATGAATACGTTGTATTTTGGCGAGACTTTTAAGGGAACAGGACAAGCTGAAGACTACAGGCTGAAGCTGTCCCCTAAGAAAGTGAGCCAACAATACGAAATATTGAATAATAAAATAGCTATGAAAAAATCTATCGTCATAGATTTCTTCATAGCTAATCTTAGTATGTTTTTTACACCGTTCAAGTTGTTGAAGCGTTGCTACTTTCACTTAAATAGATTTAATATTATACTTCACGCGTATTTTCCGCTTTATTTTTTGTTTTTATCAGTAGTGTTAATATAAAACCAATAATTAATAATAGCGTAGTGAACGCAAATGCTGCGTCAACACCTTGTACGGTCGCTTGTTGTGCAATGTCTGTTTTGGATTGATTTTCACTTGGAACATAATTTGTACGAACAATTGCCATAATTGTAATCATAATGGCGGTACCAATCGCACCTGCAATAATTCTTAAAGAGTTAATAATCGCAGTACCGTGTGAAATATTTTTGCTTTCTAATGCGTTAATACCAATTGTATTCAGTGGCATTATAATCAATGCTACAGCAAACATTCTTATTGCGTAAATGATGACAATATACCAATAAGGCGTCTCTGATGTTAAGAAACAATGTAGTATTGTCATAAAAATTAACAGTACAAATCCAGGAATCGCCAATACTTTCAAGCCATATTTATCATATATTTTCCCTGTATAGACGGACATGAATGCGTTGACTACTGCACCTGGTAAGATAACAAGACCTGACAGAATTGCAGATAGACCTAAGCCTGATTGGACATAAATTGGAATCAATAATGCTGGGCCTACAATTCCGATAAATAATACCATAGATGCAAATGCAGATAGTGAAAATGTACTATTTGTAAATACGCGCATATTTAATAGCGGATTATCGATTCTAATTTGTCTTGTTACGAAAATGGTAACAATTAAGATTCCCACAATAAGTGAAATAATAACGATTGGTGATGTGAAACCTAAGTTGCCTGCGCTACTAAAGCCGTAAAGCATTAAACCAAAGCCTAATGTTGAATATATAACAGAGGTTTTGTCTAATTGTGTATGTTTAGTTTCGTTATTACTTTCTACAAATATCGCACCTACAATAAATGCGATAATCGCAATAAAAGCTACCACAATAAATGGTGCTCGCCAGCTAAATGTATCGATTAAAAACCCAGTTAAGGTTGGTCCGATTGCTGGTGCTGATTGTGCTACTATACCGGTAAGTCCCATTGCAAATCCACGTTTCTCAGAAGGGAACAGTGTGAAAACAGTGAATTGCATAAGCGGTAAGAGTATACCTGCGCCAATAGCTTGAATCACACGTGCAAACATGAGTAAGCCAAATGTAGGCGAAAGTGCTGCGATGATCGAACCAATTAGGAACGCACTCATAGAAAAAATATAGAGTGGTCTTGTATGAAATCGATCCATGAGAAAGGCTGTTAGTGGAATCATGATGCCATTCACTAACATAAAACCTGTAATTAACCATTGAGCAGTTGTATCAGTTATTTCTAATCCCGTAATAATTGCTGGTAGTGCGGTATTAAGCAATGTTTGATTTAGCATTGCAACAAAAGCACTACTTAGCATAACTAATATAATCGTATTTCTTTTTTTATTAGATATAACATTCTCCGACATTATAAACGCATCTCCTTTTTATAACATCCCATCGATAAATTTTAATTATTTTAAGTTAGCAAAGCAAACCATTCGGTTTAAAAAATTAATATTTTTTACAAAGGATTTCTAGAAAAAAATAATGGATAGATGATATAGGTCGGAATACATCGTTTTAAAGGTGGCACAAGTTAGTGTTGTTCAATTAATGAAAAAGCTACGCTGCTTGCACAACCATGCAAACAGCGTAGCTTTTTGAAATAGATTAATCACTTAATCGAAACTAATCATTTCAGATACATATAAAGCAATACGTATATTTAAAGAATGAACAGGATCTTCAATATTTGTGCCAATCATATTACTACATTTATTGATTCTATATTTCACTGTATTTCTGTGTATAAATATTTTATCTGCCGTTTTAGTTATATCGCATTGATTATCCATGTACACTTTTAAAGTTTGTTTTAATTCTAAATCTTTTTTTTGTTTTGGATAACTCAGCGGGCCCAAAGTATGTTTAACGAAAGGTAATAACTTTTCTTGAGGTATAAGCTGTAATAATTCTTGGATATCTTTGGAATGATATTGTGAGATAAATGCTTTTGCGTTATTTAACAATTCATTTTCAAAGGCTTCATTTGCTTCAAAAAAGGAAGATGGTAACTGTGTGAATTCTGTTACTTCATTTCCAATGCCAAATGAAATCGTATCATCAAAGTACTCGCTATAACTTTGTTGTATTTTTTTAAGGTATTCAAAATAATATTCGTGACGATTTTGGATGAGTATCGCAAAACGATTGTTACTAGGTAATTTATAAACACTTATATAAGAATCAATATCAGTTAATTTATGCTTTAACCAAAGGAATGTGAGATGGTGCCGTTCATTTAGGTAATAACTATTTTCTAAATTATTTTTAGTATCAATACCGCAAATGATAATTTGATAATAGTCAGAAGGATAAATATAATATTGTCTTAATAAATCAGCATGCTTTTTAATCGAAAGGGTTTGATCGTTTTGATTATTGACCAATGATTCGAAAAATCGATTAATATCATTTTCTTCGGCCTCTTGTATTTTGGTGTTTTTGTATAAGGCGAAACTCAACACACTGACTACTTGTTCCAGTGTTAATAAGCTAAATGGATAGGAAAGCTTATTAACTTGAGAAACCATTAAATAGTAAGGGAAGTATGTGTAGCCTAATACTTTGAAGATTACATGGTCTTTATTTTCAAAGACGAGGTTATTTTTATCATATGTTAGCGCATCTTGATAATGGTTCATGAAATATTTGGTGTGTTCAGTCATTAAGGCATTACCTTGTCTATAATGACGACTGTATGCTTCAGGTGCCTTGAATGGGTCAAATAGGATGATAGGTACGCCTAGTAATTTGCTCATGCGATCAATCATTGTATCAATACTGAAACCTTTGATTAATAATTGGTTTAATTCTTGTTGTACTTGTAATGCGTAATTTAGCTTTCCTGTTTCAGAATCTGAAATGAATGAAGAAATCTCATGTGTAATTTCACCTAGATTCCAACTTTCTGGTATTTCAATTAATGGGAATTCGATAGCATCCGCAAAATCAATGACATCTTGATTGATTTCATGTAAAAATCTTGAAACTTTGATGCCAAGTCCAGCAGTGTGTATATCATTCAAATCTTTAATTAACTTTTTCAAGTTATCTTGATTATCTTGAAATAAGACACCAGTTGTTAAGATAAATGAATTATTTGAAGTGAAATGCTTAATATCATTATTCTCAGTAATGTCCAAATTTGTCACTTCTGCTGATAAATCTCCGTTGCTGTTTAACAATTTTAAGCCTTTAAATTGGGGAACGGATAAAATTTCGTTTAGAGTAGTCATAATTATGTCCTCCGCTTCTAATTTACACAATCACTCGTTATGAAAATGCATAAAAATATATATAATAATAAATTCTATTTGTCTGTATTTATCTTAAAAAGTAGTGTTTTTGTCGATTTGTGATAACGATTGTTCAAAGTGCTCAAAAAATTTAATGTATATCGTTAATTATACACTTATTTTGTTCGATTCCTATAATTTTATCGTATAGAAATGTCATTAATAACAAAGAAAAACGCTTACACTCGTACTACACTTA
>ERZ1023458.118-NODE-118-length-21669-cov-4.290043_pt1 | contig 21669 bp, 20 predicted proteins | sample MGYA00380527_ERZ1023458 | MGnify/ENA primary metagenome ERZ1023458 (study PRJEB33173, sample SAMEA4830409) | metagenome | study: EMG produced TPA metagenomics assembly of the PRJEB25223 data set...
AGCTTTGCTTAGATCGTACAGAATATGAATTCTACCTTGACCTTCGTAAATACGGTATAGTTCCCCACGGAGGATTTGGTATCGGTATCGAACGTATGGTCACCTTTGCAGCAGGTACAAAACATATCCGTGAAGCTATTCCATTCCCACGTATGTTGCACCGTATCAAACCATAAGAACAGGAAAACGCCCATGTGGCGTTTTTTCGAATTCTAGTGTTTTTACTTGCGTAAAAAAATTTTTTCTAGTATAATAGTTTATTGTGAGCGAACCTCACTTACCCCTTGCAAAGTCTTGGGGTCATTAGACCAAAAGGAGGAACATATCAATGGCTAAATACGAAATTCTTTATATCATTCGTCCAAACATTGAAGAAGAAGCTAAAAACGCTTTGGTAGCACGTTTTGACTCTATTTTGACTGACAACGGTGCAACTGTTGTTGAATCAAAAACTTGGGAAAAACGTCGTCTTGCATACGAAATCCAAGATTTCCGTGAAGGACTTTACCACATCGTTAACGTTGAAGCAAATGACGATGCAGCTCTTAAAGAGTTTGACCGTCTTTCAAAAATCAACGCTGACATTCTTCGTCACATGATCGTCAAAATTGACGCGTAAGAAGGTAAACTATGATTAACAATGTTGTACTTGTAGGGCGTATGACACGTGACGCTGAGTTGCGTTATACCCCATCAAATGTAGCAGTTGCGACTTTTACTCTTGCAGTAAACCGTACATTTAAGAGTCAAAATGGTGAACGTGAGGCTGATTTTATCAATGTCGTTATGTGGCGCCAACAGGCTGAAAATCTTGCTAACTGGGCTAAAAAAGGCTCACTTATCGGGGTGACAGGTCGTATCCAGACTCGTAGTTACGATAATCAGCAAGGACAACGTGTCTACGTGACAGAGGTCGTGGCTGAGAATTTCCAAATGTTGGAAAGCCGTAGTGTGCGTGAGGGTCACACAGGTGGAGCTTACTCTGCACCAACTGCAAACTATTCAGCACCTACAAATTCAGTACCAGACTTTTCACGTAATGAAAATCCATTTGGAGCAACAAACCCATTGGATATTTCAGATGATGATTTACCATTCTAATGGACAACTAAACTTATAAAGGAGAAAAAACATGGCTCAACAACGTCGTGGCGGATTCAAACGCCGTAAAAAAGTTGATTACATCGCAGCAAACAAAATTGAATATGTTGATTACAAAGATACTGAGCTTCTTAGCCGTTTCGTTTCAGAACGTGGGAAAATCCTTCCTCGTCGTGTAACAGGAACTTCAGCTAAAAACCAACGTAAAGTAACAACAGCTATCAAACGCGCTCGCGTAATGGCTTTGATGCCTTTCGTAAACGAAGATTAAAGAAAAGACCCGGTTGGGTCTCTTTTTCATGAGCTTGAAAACAAGAAAGCGAATTAAGACCCCAACGGGTCTTTTTTCACAAGCTTTGAAATGAGAGAGCGAGTTAGGCTCAGTGGCTCCCTTTTTACGAGTTTGAAAACAAGAGAACACATTAAAAGCACGATGGAGCTTTTTCATAAATATGTCTTTTTTTCATCCAAGAAATTAAAATAAAAATGATAAACTTTTTGAAAATAGGGGATTTGCCTACTTTATGATATAATGGAAAGAGTTAGATTGAAAGAGGTAGTGAGATGGACGCGAAATTAAGATACAAGGCAAAGAAGATCAAGATTGTCTTTTTTGATATTGATGATACATTGCGGAATTCAAAGACAGGGTTTATTCCAACTACAATTCCCACTGTTTTTAAACAGTTGCGTGAAAAAGGAATTTTAACAGGAATCGCCTCTGGACGTGGCATTTTTGGTGTTGTTCCAGAGATTCGTGATCTCAAGCCTGACTTTTTTGTAACTTTGAATGGGGCTTATATCGAAGATAAAAAAGGTCAGGTCATTTATCAGCATCAGATTGAAAAGTCAGATGTTGAGGAGTATATCTCTTGGGCTAAGCAAGAAGGAATTGAGTATGGCTTGGTTGGGAGTCATGATGCCAAGTTGTCGACTCGCACCGATATGATGAGTGAAGCTATCAATCCAATTTATCCCGACTTAGATGTAGATCCCGATTTCCATGAAAAAGAAGATATCTATCAGATGTGGACTTTTGAAGATAAGGGAGATGACTTGCACTTGCCTGATAGTCTCTCAGACAAACTTCGCATGGTTCGTTGGCATCAACATTCGTCTGATATTGTGCCGATTTCAGGCTCCAAAGCGACGGGGGTGGAAAAAGTTGTGGAACACCTTGGCTTGAAACCAGAGAAGGTCATGGTTTTTGGAGATGGTCTCAACGACTTGGAACTCTTTGATTATGCTGGAATCAGCGTTGCCATGGGAATTTCTCATGATAAAATCAAAGAAAAAGCAGATTATATTACAAAAACATTAGAAGAAGATGGCATTTTTGATGCCTTAGAAGTATTTGGTATGGTAGAAAAAGAATTGCATTTTCCACAAGTAGACATTGAAACAGTAGAAGGTCCTCTTGCGACTATTAAGACCAATCACGGAGACTTACGTATCAAGCTTTTCCCTGAACATGCTCCTAAAACAGTGGCTAACTTTGTATCTCTTTCAAAAGATGGCTACTATGATGGTGTCATTTTCCACCGTATTATCAAGGACTTTATGATCCAAGGTGGAGACCCAACTGGAACTGGTATGGGTGGCGAGTCAATCTACGGCGAATCTTTTGAGGATGAATTCTCAGAAGAGCTTTACAATATCCGTGGTGCTCTTTCCATGGCAAATGCTGGTCCAAATACCAACGGCAGCCAGTTCTTTATCGTGCAAAACCAACACCTACCTTATTCTAAGAAAGAAATTACTCGTGGTGGTTGGCCAGAACCGATTGCAGAAATCTATGCCAATCAAGGTGGGACACCTCACCTAGACCGTCGTCACACGGTTTTTGGTCAGTTAGCTGATGAAGCATCTTACGCTGTCTTGGATGCCATTGCTGCTGTTGAGACAGGAGCTATGGACAAGCCAGTTGAAGATGTTGTAATTGAAACTATTGAAATCGAGGACTAAGATGAAAATCGGTGATAAGCTAAAGGGGCGTATTACAGGGATTCAGCCCTACGGTGCCTTTGTTGAGTTAGAGACGGGTGATACGGGGCTGATTCACATTTCAGAAATTCGGACAGGATTTATTGAAAATATTCATGAAACCTTGAAAGTCGATGAAGAGGTTCAAGTTCAGGTAGTGGATTTAGATGAATTTACGGGGAAAGCCAGTCTTTCTATCCGTACTTTGGAGGAAGAAAAGTACCAGTTTCCTAGACGGAGACGCTTTTCAAGCGACCGCTTTAACTACGGTTTTGCTCCCTTTCGACGAATGCTACCAATCTGGACTGGAGAAGCTCTGCACCATTTAAAAAAGAAGAAGTAGTTTAGAGTTTTATATTTTTTGTAATGTTAATATAAATTTGCTATAATAGGACCATGGAAGAAGAACAATTATTAAAATCAGGAGAGCGCATTAACCAGCTCTTTTCGACAGATATCAAAATCATTCAAAATAGAGAGGTTTTTAGCTATTCGGTGGATAGTGTTCTCTTATCACGATTTCCACGTTTTCCTAAGAAGGGGTTGATTGTGGATTTCTGTGCTGGGAATGGAGCAGTGGGGCTTTTTGCTAGCACTCGTACTCAAGCACAGATATTGTCTGTTGAGATTCAGGAGCGTTTGGCGGATATGGCTGAACGCTCTGTCCGTTTGAATGGATTAGAGGAGCAAATGCAGGTCATCTGCGATGATTTGAAAAATATGCCTGCTCACATTCAGGGGAGTAAGGTGGATATGATTTTGTGTAATCCACCCTATTTCAAGGTGGATCCTTATTCTAATCTGAACGAGAGTGAACATTATCTCTTGGCTCGACACGAAATCACGACTAATTTGGAAGAAATCTGTCGTAGTGCCCAGAGTATTCTCAAGTCTAATGGGCGTTTGGCCATGGTTCATCGTCCTGATCGACTTCTGGATATTTTGGATACGTTAAAACGACATAATCTAGCCCCTAAGCGCCTGCAGTTTGTTTATCCAAAAAGAGAAAAGGAAGCCAATATGCTTTTGATTGAGGCGATAAAGGATGGCTCAACAAGTGGCTTTAAGGTCTTACCTCCTTTGATTGTCCACAATGATGATGGCTCTTATACGCCCGAAATCGAAGAGATTTATTATGGATCATAAGGCTTATATGTACATTCTGGAGTGTCATGATGGATCCTACTATATAGGCTATACGACTGATGTGAGAAGACGCCTCGCTATCCACAATAGTGGGAAGGGAGCCAAATATACACGAGCACGCTTGCCAGTCAAACTTATCTATGCTCAAGGTTTTGCCAGTAAGGAAGAAGCCATGTCGGCTGAAGCTCTTCTCAAGCGTAAGAAGAGGCCACAGAAGGAAGAATTTTTATCTGAAAATCAAGATAGAAATTTACTCAGTTATTTTGAAGAAGCGTGGGGAGTCCTTTGACTCCTCTTACCTTTGTCAAAAAGCGAAAAAAATGCTACAATAAAGAAAATAAACAAAATGAGGTATTATCATGTCCAAGATTCTAGTATTTGGTCACCAAAATCCAGACTCAGATGCCATCGGATCATCTGTAGCTTTTGCCTACCTTGCAAAAGAAGCTTACGGTTTGGATACGGAAGCTGTTGCCCTTGGAACTCCAAATGAAGAAACAGCCTTTGTCTTGAACTATTTTGGTGTGGAAGCACCACGTGTTATCACTTCTGCCAAAGCAGAGGGGGCAGAGCAAGTTATCTTGACTGACCACAATGAATTCCAACAATCTGTATCAGATATCGCTGAAGTAGAAGTTTACGGTGTTGTAGACCACCACCGTGTGGCTAACTTTGAAACTGCAAGCCCACTTTACATGCGTTTGGAGCCAGTTGGATCAGCGTCTTCAATCGTTTACCGTATGTTCAAAGAACATGGTGTAGCTGTGCCTAAAGAGATTGCAGGTTTGATGCTTTCAGGTTTGATTTCAGATACCCTTCTTTTGAAATCACCAACAACACACCCAACAGATAAAATCATTGCTCCTGAATTGGCTGAATTGGCTGGTGTAAACTTGGAAGAATATGGTTTGGCAATGTTGAAAGCTGGTACCAACTTGGCTAGCAAATCTGCTGACGAATTGACTGTCATCGATGCTAAGACTTTTGAATGCAACGGAAATAATGTCCGTGTTGCCCAAGTGAACACAGTTGACATCGCTGAAGTTTTGGAACGCCAAGCAGAAATTGAAGCTGCAATGCAAGCTGCCAACGAATCAAACGGCTACTCTGACTTTGTCTTGATGATTACAGATATCGTCAACTCAAACTCAGAAATATTGGCTCTTGGTGCCAATATGGACAAGGTCGAAGCGGCTTTCAATTTCAAACTTGAAAACAATCATGCCTTCCTTGCTGGTGCCGTTTCACGTAAGAAACAAGTGGTACCTCAATTAACTGAAAGCTTTAATGCGTAAGATTTTGGGTGTCAGCTCAAAATCGGAAAGTCTAGTTTGCCTTATATCGAAAGGAGTTTCGGCTCCTTTTTTTCTAGGAGTGAAGTATGTTAGAAAATGGCGATTTGATTTTTGTGAGAGATGGGTCAGACATGGGACAGGCCATCCAGACTTCCACAGGTAACTATAGCCATGTTGCCATTTATTTGGATGGGATGATTTATCATGCTAGTGGACAGGCTGGTGTTGTCTGTCAAGAACCGGCAGACTTCTTTGAGTCCAATCATTTGTACGACCTCTATGTTTACCCAGAAATGGATATCCAGTCGGTGAAGGAAAGAGCTTGCAGACATCTTGGAGCACCCTACAATGCTTCTTTCTATCCAGATGCAGCTGGTTTCTACTGCTCCCAGTATATAGCAGAAATCCTACCTATTTTTGAAACTATTCCTATGAAATTTGGAGATGGGGAACAGGAGATTAGTGATTTTTGGAGGGAGTATTACATAGAACTAGGTCTGCCTGTTCCTCTGAACCAAGCTGGGACCAATCCTAGTCAGTTGGCAGCATCGCCTCTGTTACAATGTAAAGAAAGGAATCTTCATGATTCAGATTTTTAATCCATCTCGTTTGACGAGACAGCCATTTTTGGAGAATTGATCCGCTATCTGGACCAGTATGAGGATGTGATTCTACGGGAAATTAAGGCTCAATTTCCAGATGTTGCAGTTGATAAACTCATGGAAGAGTATATAAAGGCAAGCTTGATTCTACGTGAAAATAAGCGCTATTACCTCAATTTTCCTACGCTTGAATCACTTGATAGTCTTGAACTGGATCAAGAGATTTTTGTCAGAGAAGCTAGTCCGGTCTATCAAGCCTTGTTGGAGCAGAGTTTTGAGACGGAATTGCGCAATCAAATCAATGCAGCTATTTTAGTTGAAAGACGGACTTTGCGCGCATTAAAATGACCCTGTCCAATTATTTTTACAAGGTCAAACAGCAGTATCCTTTGACAGAAAAACAGCAGGAGCTCTATGACATTTTAGGAGATGTTAATCCTGAGTATGCACTCAAGTATATGACGGCTTTTTTGTTGAAATTTCTCAAAAAAGACCAGCTTATGCAGAAATGCCGTGATATCTTTGTGGACAGTTTGGTTGTCTTAGGCTATATTGTGCAAAATGAAGATAGAAAGTATGAGTTGGCTATCGATTTTGATAAGGAGAGATTAACTTTCTACTTAGCGTGATTTCTTGTTTCTGAGCACATTGTTTGACTTTCCTTAGTATTCGGTATAAACTATATGTAACCGGTAACACATATCGGAATAAACTAAAGGAGACAATCATATGTCACTTGAAAACAAATTGGAACAAGCAACAGGCGCTGTCAAAGAAGGTTTTGGTAAAGTTACTGGAGACAGCAAGACAGAACTTGAAGGAGCTGTTGAAAAAACAGTTGCTAAGGCAAAAGACGTTGTAGAAGACGCAAAAGGTGCTGTAGAAGGTGCCGTTGAAGGTTTGAAAAACGTTTTTACTAAATAATAGGAAAAAATCAAGGGTTTCATTTTCCCTTGATTTTTTCTATTCTTATAAATAATTTTCTGCGACGGCTGTATCTCCTGGGTAGGATTCTTTCTTGCCCTGGATGATTTGGTAACAATCGGCTCCCTTACCCGCAATAATAACTGCATCTAATTCGTGATTTGTGATAGCCATTGCCGCCTTGATGGCTTCTTGGCGATCCGCAATCTTTTCAACAGGATGATTGATGTAGCTACTAATTTCATCTGCAATGGCCATTGGGTCTTCATAGTTAGGGTCATCAGCAGTCAGAAAGACTTGAATCTCAGGGTGTTGATTGAGGAGGAGGCCAAAGTCCTTACGACGACTTTCTCCCTTGTTTCCTGTTGATCCCAGAACCAGAGCAATCTTTCCGGTTTGATGAGTTTCAACCACATTGATGAGTTTTTTCAGACTATCCCCATTGTGGGCATAGTCGATGAAGACCTTGGCTCCATTTTTCTGAGTGAGGACTTCCATACGACCAGGAACGCGGGTTGCAGCGATGCCTTTTTTGATGTCCTCAAGACTTGCTCCGAGACGGAGACAAGCAAGTCCAGCAGCAACTGCATTTTCTTGGTTGAAGTTGCCAATGAGTTGGATATCATAATCTCCAGCGAGTTTACCCGTAGCTGAAAAGCTAAAGGCTTTGGAATTCTCGATTTGGTTATCAAATTGGCTACCATAGAAATCATGGTCTTGATCTTCAACCTGTTCTTTCAAGACTGAGAAGTGGTCCATGTCACTGTTAATGATGACTGCTCGGCTATTTTCCATCAAGAGACGCTTGTGGTAGAAATAGTCTTCAAAGCTAGGGTGTTCAATCGGGCCGATATGGTCTGGGCTGATATTGAGGAAAACTCCCACATCAAAGGTTAGACCATAGACACGTTTGACCAGATAGGATTGACTGGAGACTTCCATGATGAGGTGGGTACGGTCATTTTGCACAGCCTGATTCATCATGTCAAAGAGGTCAATACTCTCAGGGGTTGTCAACGCTGACTTAAAGAAAGTCTCGCCATCAAGAGTTGTGTTCATGGTCGACAACATAGCAGGTCTATGCCCTTGAGATAAGATGTTATAGGCGAAATAGGTTGCTGTTGTCTTGCCCTTAGTACCAGTAAAGGCAAGGAGTTTGAGTTTCTCTTGTGGATTACCATAGAACTCCATGGCAATCAAACTCATGGCTTTCTTTATATCGTTCACAATGATGACAGGGATATCGACTTCGTAGTCCTTTTCAGCTACATACCAAGCTAAACCTTGTGTTATAGCAGAAAGAAGGTATTCTTTTTTAAAGGCAGCGCCTTTTGCAAAAAAAAGAGTGTCTTCTGTTACTTTTCGGCTGTCGTAGCTGATGCTATCAAAAACAACTTTGCTGTAGTTGTAGTGGTAATGACCTTGGTCAATAATTTCGCGAAAAAGGCCATCTTTCTTTAAAATATCTAATACGGTTTCAATCTTAATCATACTTTCTATTGTAAACCGAAAGTCGTAAATTTACAAGTAACAAGGAAAAGTTTATAATGGAAGATAAGGAGTTTTTCCTAGTTATCAAAATTGAATGAGGAATCTATGTCGCACGAAAACAATCACCAGCAGGCCCAGATGTTACGGGGGACTGCTTGGCTAACGGCTAGTAACTTTATCAGTCGCCTACTCGGGGCTGTTTACATTATCCCTTGGTACATCTGGATGGGGGCTTATGCAGCTAAGGCAAATGGTCTCTTTACCATGGGTTACAATATCTATGCTTGGTTCTTGTTGGTTTCAACAGCGGGGATTCCAGTTGCGGTGGCCAAGCAAGTTGCCAAGTATAATACCATGCGAGAAGAAGAGCACAGCTTTGCCCTGATTCGGAGCTTCTTAGGCTTTATGACAGGACTAGGCCTGGTTTTTGCTTTAGTCTTGTATGTCTTTGCTCCTTGGCTAGCAGACTTGTCTGGCGTGGGCAAAGACTTGATCCCAATCATGCAAAGCTTGGCTTGGGGAGTCTTGATTTTCCCGTCTATGAGTGTTATCCGAGGATTTTTCCAAGGGATGAATAACCTCAAACCCTATGCCATGAGCCAAATTGCTGAGCAGGTCATTCGTGTTATCTGGATGCTCCTAGCAACCTTTATCATTATGAAGCTCGGTTCAGGAGATTATCTAGCAGCCGTTACCCAATCAACCTTTGCTGCCTTTGTCGGTATGGTAGCCAGTTTTGCAGTCTTGATTTATTTCCTTGCCCAAGAAGGTTCACTCAAAAGAGTCTTTGAAACAAGAGATAAGATTAACAGTAAGCGTCTCTTGGTTGATACCATTAAGGAAGCCATTCCTTTTATCCTGACAGGGTCTGCCATCCAGCTCTTCCAGATTTTGGATCAGCTGACCTTTATCAATAGTATGAGCTGGTTTACCAACTACAGCAATGAGGACTTGGTTGTCATGTTTTCTTATTTCTCAGCCAATCCTAATAAAATCACGATGATTTTGATTTCTGTAGGGGTTTCGATTGGGAGTGTTGGTTTGCCACTTTTGACGGAAAACTATGTCAAGGGGGACTTGAAAGCAGCTTCTCGTCTCGTTCAGGACAGTCTCACCCTACTCTTTATGTTCTTGCTACCAGCAACGGTTGGAGTGGTTATGGTAGGAGAACCTCTTTATACGGTCTTCTATGGTAAGCCAGATAGTTTGGCTCTGGGCTTATTTGTCTTTGCAGTTTTGCAGTCTATTATTTTAGGCTTGTACATGGTCTTGTCTCCAATGCTTCAGGCCATGTTCCGCAACCGCAATGCCGTTCTCTATTTTATCTATGGTTCTATTGCCAAGCTAGTCTTGCAACTACCTACCATCGCCCTCTTCCACAGTTATGGTCCTTTGATTTCAACAACCATTGCTCTCATCATTCCTAACGTCTTGATGTATCGGGATATTTGTAAAGTAACTGGTGTCAAGCGCAAGGTGATTTTGAAGCGAACCATTTTAATCAGTTTGCTGACCCTAGTCATGTTTCTGTTAATAGGAACCATCCAGTGGCTGTTAGGATTTTTCTTCCAACCAAGTGGACGTTTGTGGAGCTTCTTTTATGTAGCTCTTGTCGGTGCCATGGGGGGTGGACTTTATATGGTTATGAGTCTGCGTACCTATTTATTAGATAAGGTAATAGGAAAAGCCCAAGCAGATCGCCTGCGAGCAAAATTTAAGCTTTCGTAAGGTAGCATTTATAAATAAAAGGAATAAGTTGAACAATCTTTTAGGAGAACTTGAAGCTTATTCCTTTTTTAGCGTAAAAATAGCTAAAATTATATTTCAAAAATAGAAAATGAGGCTTTTTTCGATTTTTTGGAAAAAATCATTGACTAAACAAACTAAACGTTGTATAATAAAACAAATATTTAAAGCAGGAGGTTCCGGAAATGAAAAAGTCTAAGAGCAAATATCTAACCTTGGCAGGTCTTGTCCTGGGTACAGGAGTTTTATTGAGCGCGTGTGGAAATTCTAGCACGGCGTCAAAAACCTACAACTATGTTTATTCAAGTGATCCATCTAGCTTGAACTATCTAGCAGAAAACCGCGCAGCAACATCCGATATTGTTGCAAATTTGGTAGACGGGTTATTAGAAAATGACCAATATGGGAATATTATTCCATCATTAGCAGAGGATTGGACTGTTTCTCAGGACGGTTTGACCTATACCTACAAACTTCGTAAGGATGCCAAGTGGTTTACTTCTGAGGGAGAAGAATATGCGCCTGTAACTGCCCAGGATTTTGTGACAGGTTTGCAATATGCAGCTGATAAAAAATCAGAAGCCTTGTATCTAGTGCAGGACTCTGTTGCTGGTTTGGATGACTATATCACTGGTAAAACAAGCGACTTTTCAACTGTCGGTGTCAAGGCACTTGATGACCAAACGGTTCAATATACTTTGGTTAAACCAGAACTTTACTGGAATTCAAAAACACTTGCAACGATACTTTTTCCTGTTAATGCAGATTTCCTGAAATCAAAAGGGGATGATTTTGGGAAGGCGGATCCATCTAGTATTTTGTACAATGGACCTTTCTTGATGAAAGCACTTGTCTCAAAATCTGCTATTGAATATAAGAAAAACCCTAATTACTGGGATGCTAAGAATGTCTTTGTAGACGATGTGAAATTGACCTACTATGATGGTAGCGACCAAGAATCACTGGAACGTAATTTTACAGCTGGTGCTTATACTACGGCTCGTCTTTTTCCTAACAGCTCCAGCTATGAAGGGATTAAAGAAAAATACAAAAACAATATCATCTATAGTATGCAAAATTCAACTTCATATTTCTTTAATTTTAACCTAGATAGGAAGTCTTACAATTATACTTCTAAAACAAGTGACATTGAAAAGAAATCGACTCAGGAAGCAGTTCTCAATAAAAACTTCCGTCAGGCTATCAATTTTGCTTTTGACAGAACATCTTATGGGGCTCAGTCTGAAGGGAAAGAAGGTGCAACAAAGATTTTGCGTAACCTAGTGGTTCCTCCAAACTTTGTCAGTATCAAGGGAAAAGACTTTGGTGAAGTTGTAGCCTCTAAGATGGTCAACTATGGTAAGGAATGGCAAGGTATCAACTTTGCGGATGGTCAAGACCCTTACTACAATCCTGATAAAGCCAAGGCTAAGGTTGCGGAAGCTAAGAAAGAACTCGAAGCAAAAGGTGTTCAATTCCCAATCCACTTGGATAAGACTGTGGAAGTAACAGATAAAGTAGGCATACAAGGAGTTGGTTCTATCAAACAATCAATTGAATCTGTTTTAGGTTCTGATAATGTAGTGATTGACATTCAGCAATTAACATCAGATGAGTTTGACAGTTCAGGCTACTTTGCTCAAACAGCTGCTCAGAAAGACTATGATTTATATCATGGCGGTTGGGGACCTGATTATCAAGACCCGTCAACCTATCTCGATATTTTTAATACTAATAGTGGAGGAGTTCTACAAAATCTTGGACTAGAGCCTGGAGAAGCCAATGACAAGGCTAAGGCAGTTGGACTGGATGTCTATACTCAAATGTTGGAAGAAGCTAATAAAGAGCAAGATCCAGCCAAACGTTATGAGAAATATGCTGATATTCAAGCTTGGTTGATTGATAGTTCTTTAGTTCTTCCAAGTGTTTCGCGTGGGGGAACACCATCATTGAGAAGAACCGTACCATTTGCTGCTGCCTATGGTTTAACCGGTACAAAAGGGGTTGAATCATATAAATACCTCAAAGTACAAGATAAGATTGTCACAACAGACGAATATGCAAAAGCCAGAGAAAAATGGTTGAAAGAAAAAGAAGAATCCAATAAAAAAGCCCAAGAAGAATTGGCAAAACATGTCAAATAAAATCTAATTGTAGATAAGTTTGTGTAAGAAGTCTTTGTGCTTAAAAACGCATAATATCAGGTATATAAAATCCTAGATGTTATGCGTTTTGTTATAGGAAGATTTATTAGATTTTATCCTCAAATTGAGTTATTCCCGACTTTATCCGTTGAAATATTATAAGGAGTATTTATGAAATTAAAATTATTAAGAGTAGATACTAAGGTGATTATGGGGAGTTTCTTATTTGTTCTGTCTAGTCTACTTGCTTTGTTGCTTCCCCTTATCTTAAAGGGTTTAATAGATGGGAGTTCTATTGAAAATATAGGTTTCAAAGTATTTCAATCGTTTTTGATTTTTATTGGTCAAGCCTTGTTTTCTTCTATTGGTTACTATCTGTTTAGTCAATCGGGTGAAAAAAGATAGCAAAAATCAGGAAAAAAGTGATAGAGGGGTTGATTTATGCAGAGAAATCCTTCTTTGATAAGAGCCAAAGTGGGGAGTTGACTTCTGCCATTGTCAATGACATGAGTGTCATTCGTGAGTTTTTAATTACGACTTTCCCAAATATTATTCTGAGTTTAGTTATGGTACTTGGTTCCATTGTAGTCTTATTTAGTCTTGATTGGAATCTTTCTCTACTTTTATTCATCACTCTTCCTTGTATGATGTTTATTATCTTGCCCCTTTCCAATATCAGTGAAAAGTATAGTCGTCGTTTACAGGAGGAAATCGGATTTTTAACAGGGCAATTGACTGAAAAGATTCAAGAACATGAATTAATTAAGACTAACCAAGCAGAGAAAAGTGTACAGGATGTTTTGGATAATTGTATTGAAAGGGTACAAAACAATTCACTGAAATCAGATAGGGTTACTTCTTTTGAGACCCCGTTTGCTCTCTTATTTATCTTTGCGACTATAGTTGTGATGCTAACCTATGGGGGTTATCGGGTCAGCGCAGGATATATATCTGTGGGAACCTTGGTTTCGTTTTTGATTTACCTCTTTCAATTACTTAATCCTATTAGTAATATAGCTAATTTTGTAACTATTTATTCTAGGAGCAAGGGATCTTCAGTTGCACTGGAGAACTTGCTTGCAGTTCCTAAAGAAAAATTTGAGTGAGGAAAATCGGTATCAGGACAAGGGTTGAATTTTAACCATGTCTATTTTGGTTATGATGAAAATCGACCTGTCTTAAAGGATATTACTTGTTCAATTTTCAAGGGGCAAAAAATTGCTTTTGTTGGACCATCTGGATCAGGAAAATCAACGATTGTGCGTTTGTTAGAGCAGTTTTATAAACCGCTTTCAGGAGATATTCTAATGGAGCAATCAAGTATATATGATTTTAACTTAAAAGAATGGAGAAGTAAAATCGCTTGGGTTTCACAAAATAATGCAGTCTTATCTGGCAGTATTCGTGACAATCTTTGTCTCGGTTTGAATCGCTTAGTAACTGATGATGAATTGATGAAAGTGCTAGACTTAGTATCACTAGGTGATGAGATTCGCTCCATGAAAGAGGGACTAGATACTGAAGTTGGTGAACGCGGACGATTCTTGTCAGGGGGCAAAGCCAAAGACTTCAAATAGCTAGAACCTACTTAAAAGATGCTGAAATTCTTATATTTGATGAAGCCACTGCTAATCTTGATGCGGATTCTGAGTATGCGATTATCAGTAGCCTCTATTCTGCATTAAAGGAGAAGACGGTTGTGATTATAGCGCATCGTTTGTCAACGGTAAAAGATGTGGATTGTATTTTCTTCTTAGAGGAGGGGAAAATCACTGGCTCAGGAACTCATAAGGAACTACTGGAAAATCATGAGCGTTATGCTCGTTTTGTGCAGGAGCAAATGATAGAGTGAAGGTGTCTTTTGAGATTCACCATTTTATAGTCTATTAAAGGGAGCAGGAAAAACTCCCTTTTTATATAGTTTGAAACTATAACTAGCTCTTGAAAAGAAGAAAATGAGTTGATGAAAATAAGTGGTACAATAGTTACTATAGATTTGGAGGTATTGTATGAGCAAGGAATTACACATTAACACAATTTTGGCTCAGGCGGGTATTAAGTCAGATGAAGCGACAGGTGCATTGGTGACACCGCTTCATTTTTCAACGACCTATCAGCATCCAGAGTTTGGTCGATCTACTGGGTTTGACTATACGCGCACTAAAAATCCAACTCGTAGTAAGGCTGAGGAAGTCTTGGCGGCTATTGAGTCAGCAGACTATGCCCTAGCGACTAGCTCAGGGATGTCAGCTATTGTACTGACCTTTAGCGTCTTTCCAGTAGGAAGTAAGGTCTTGGCAGTGCGTGATCTTTACGGTGGTTCTTTTCGCTGGTTTAACCAAGTGGAGCAGGAAGGTCGTTTCCATTTTACCTATGCCAATACAGAAGAAGAGTTGATTGCCGAGTTAGAAAAGGATGTGGATGTTCTCTATATCGAAACCCCAACCAATCCCTTGATGTTGGAATTTGATATCGAAAAACTAGCAAAATTGGCTCATGCTAAGGGTGCCAAAGTGGTGGTGGACAATACCTTCTATAGCCCTATCTACCAACGTCCGATTGAAGATGGAGCAGATATCGTTCTCCATTCAGCAACCAAGTATCTAGCAGGCCACAATGATGTCTTGGCTGGAGTGGTTGTGACCAATAGTTTAGAACTATACGAGAAGCTTTTTTACAATCTCAATACAACAGGGGCAGTCTTGTCTCCATTTGACAGCTACCAGTTGCTTCGTGGTCTCAAGACCTTGTCTCTTCGTATGGAGCGCTCAACAGCTAACGCCCAAGAAGTGGTTGCCTTTTTTAAGGATTCTCCAGCAGTTAAGGAAGTTCTCTACACTGGTCGTGGAGGCATGATTTCCTTTAAAGTAGCCGATGAAACACGCATTCCTCATATTTTGAACAGTCTCAAGGTCTTCTCTTTTGCTGAAAGTTTGGGTGGAGTGGAAAGTCTTATTACTTATCCAACGACTCAAACTCATGCTGATATTCCAGCAGAAGTACGCCATTCTTATGGTTTGACAGATGACCTCTTGCGTTTGTCTATTGGGATTGAGGATGCTAGAGATTTGATTGCAGATTTGCGCCAAGCCTTAGAAGGATAAGACAAAGATGGGAAAATATGATTTTACAAGCCTGCCCAACCGTTTAGGGCACCATACCTATAAATGGAAAGAAACAGAAACGGATAGTGAAGTTCTACCAGCTTGGATAGCGGATATGGACTTTGTGGTCTTGCCTGAAATCCACCAAGCCGTGCAAACTTACGCAGACCAACTGGTTTATGGTTATACCTATGCCAGTGAAGACTTAATTAAGGAAGTTCAAAAGTGGGAAGCTACACAATACGCTTACAACTTTGACAAAGAGGCTCTTGTCTTTATCGAGGGTGTGGTACCAGCCATCTCAACAGCTATTCAAACCTTTACAAAAGAAGGCGAGGCGGTTTTAATTAACACGCCTGTCTACCCACCCTTTGCTCGCAGTGTCAAGTTGAATAATCGTAGATTGATTACCAATTCTTTGGTGGAAAAGGATGGTCTGTTTGAGATTGACTTTGACCAACTTGAAAAGGATTTGGTGGAAGAGGAGGTTAAACTCTATATTCTTTGCAACCCTCACAATCCTGGTGGACGTGTTTGGGAAAAAGAAGTGTTGGAGAAGATTGGCCAACTCTGCCAAAAACACGGTGTTTTGTTAGTTTCGGATGAGATTCACCAAGATTTGACCCTCTTTGGTCACAAACACCAGTCTTTCAATACCATCAATCCTGCCTTCAAAAATTTTGCTATCGTCTTGAGCAGTGCCACTAAAACATTTAATATTGCTGGAACAAAAAATTCCTATGCAGTCATTGAAAATCCTAAGTTGAGACTGGCTTTCCAGAAACGCCTGTTGGCCAATAATCAGCATGAAATTTCAGGCTTGGGTTATTTGGCGACAGAAGCTGCCTATCGATACGGTAAAGATTGGCTAGAGGAACTCAAGCAAGTCTTTGAAGACCACATCAATTATGTGGTGGATCTATTTGGAAAAGAGACTAAAATCAAGGTCATGAAACCGCAAGGTACCTACTTGATTTGGCTTGACTTTTCAGCTTATGACCTGACTGATGAAACATTGCAAGAGTTGTTGAGAAATGAAGCCAAGGTTATCCTCAACCGTGGTTTGGATTTTGGAGAGGAAGGAAGTCTCCATGCCCGCATCAATATAGCTATGCCCAAATCTCTGTTGCAAGAAGTCTGTCAGCGGATTGTGGCTACTTTTGCCAAACGTTAAAAATCCAGCCTTCTAGGAGAAAAGTCTTCCTAGAAGGCTATTTTCATAGGCGAAAATATGGTATAATAAAAAGATAAGGTAAAGGTGAAAATATGGCTAAATTGATTCCGGGGAAAGTTCGTATCGAAGGTGTTGCCCTTTATGAAACTGGTAAGGTTGATATCATCAAGGAAAAGAACAATCGGCTCTACGCTCGCGTTGCAGAAGAAGAACTGCGCTATAGTTTAGAGGATGATTTGGTTTTTTGTGCCTGTGATTCTTTTCAAAAGAGGGGCTACTGTGTGCATTTGGCAGCGCTAGAGCATTTTCTGAAAAATGATGAGCGTGGTCAGGAAATCTTGTGGAGTCTGGAAGAAGGTCATGAAGAAAAAGAGGCCGTTGAAACCAAGGTGACCTTGGGTGGCAAGTTTTTGGATCGAATTTTATCTCCAAAATCAGAATGCGCCTATGAGTTATCAGCTGTGGGTCAGGTGGAAGCAGGAACCAATCATATCTTGTGGACTCTGAGAATCGGCCAAATCAATAGCCAAAAATACTATATCATTCGGGATATTCCACTTTTTTTAAGGATTGTCGAGCAGAGAAAGTCGTATATGATTGGCAAGATTTATGAGGAGTCTCTTTCTTGGGAAACCTTTGATGATGCCAGCCAAGAACTTTTGACTTTCTTGCACGGACTAACGGAGGAAGGGCTGGTTCCAGACCTCTTTTTCCAAAACCAAGGTCGGCACCTCTTTTTCCCTCTGACCTTTTTTGAGCAGGGTGTGAATTTACTGATGGCCTTGCCCCATTTTCAATTTGACCATCAAGTGGATAGCTACCAAACCCTGCTTTTTCAGGATATGCATGCTGATGCCAATCTATTTGCCTTTGCAGTAACAGAATACTCGGATTATTTTGAAATGGAAATCAGTGAGAGTCCTAGGGTCAATGTCTTTTATCAGGGAGCAGTACTTTTCCATAAAGGTCAGGTTTATTTTTTAACAGACCAGCAGATGCGTCTTCTCAAGGAAATTAAAGCGTTACCTGTGGGTCAACAAGGAAAGAAATACCTGCAATTTGATAGCAGTGATCGAGACAAATTGGCCTCCTGTCTGACTCTTTTTATCCAGATGGGCACCGTTTCAGCTCCAGAACGTCTACAAATCAAAACTTTTGCGCCCTCTTTTTACTTTGACAGGGAAGAAGATAATCGGATTCGTTTAGAAATTCAGTTTGATTATGGAAATAGACAGGTATCTAGCCGACAAGAGCTAGAAGAATTACCCTTTTCAAGTGACGCAGACTTAGAAGAAAGAATTTTCCAAGTCTGTTTGGCTGCGGGCTTTGAAGCCGATTTTCAATCTTGGCGTCAGGCCTTAAAAGCGGAGTCTGTCTATCATTTTTTTCATGATATCATTCCAGTCTTTGAAAAACTCGGGCATGTTGACCTATCAGATAAACTAGAAGAGCTTTATAGCCTAGCGAGTCCTCAGGTGCAGATTGCCTCCAAGGGAGGTCTCTTGGAAATCCAGTTTGATTTTCAAAATATTGCCCAGGAGGAAATCGACCAAGCCATGCAGGCCTTGGTTGCCAATCAGGATTTTTATATTGATTCGTCTAATCAAGTTTACTTTTTCGATGAAGAAACCAAGAAAATTCGCCAAAATCTACAGGAACTGGGGCAATTTGAATTAAAAGATGGGACCTTGCAGGCTCGGAAATCCTTGGCCTACAGTTTAGCTCATCTCTTTGAAGGGCGAGACCGTGTTTCTTTTTCACAAGAATTCCAGAATCTGGCCCAGGATTTGACGCATCCAGAGGACTTTCCTTTGCAAGCAACTCAGGTCAAGGCTGACTTGCGAGATTATCAGGAAAAGGGAATTGGCTGGTTGCAGATGCTCCATCATTATGGTTTTGGTGGGATTTTGGCTGATGATATGGGACTTGGGAAAACCCTTCAGACCATTGCTTTTTTGACTAGTCAAGTGACAAAAGAAAGTCGGGTTTTGATTCTCGCTCCGTCGGGTTTGATTTACAACTGGGCAGATGAGTTTCAGAAATTTGCTCCACAGTTGGATGTGGCTGTTGTTCATGGTTTGAAAGCAAGTCGTGAGGAGATTCTTGCCGAGAGCCATCAAATCTATGTGACTAGCTATGCCACCTTCCGTCAGGACAGTGAGCTTTATCAGGGGATGGCCTTTGACTTCCTTTTCTTAGATGAAGCTCAGGTCATGAAAAATGCCCAGACCAAGATTGCCCAGACCTTGAGACAATTTGTGGTGCCGTCGGTCTTTGCCTTGTCAGGAACTCCGATTGAAAACCATCTGGGTGAGTTGTGGTCTATTTTTCAAATCGTCATGCCCGGACTTTTGCCAAGCAAGAAAGAATTTATGAAATTGCCAGCAGAGCGAGTGGCTCAGTTTATCAAGCCTTTCGTGATGCGACGCAAGAAAGAAGAAGTTCTGACTGAATTGCCAGACTTGATTGAGGTGGTTTATAAAAATGAACTGGAAGACCAGCAAAAGGCTATTTACCTTGCCCAGTTACAACAGATGCGAGACCATCTGGCTCAAGTGTCAGAACAGGAATTTCAGCGAAGTCGTGTGGAAATTTTATCTGGTTTGATGCGCTTGCGTCAAATATGTGACACTCCTGCCCTGTTTATGGAAGATTATCAGGGAGCCAGCGGCAAACTAGATAGTCTCCGAGACCTACTGGTACAGGTGGCAGACGGCGGACACCGTGTCTTGATTTTCTCTCAGTTCAAGGGAATGTTGGAAAAAATTGAACAAGAACTGCCAGACTTGGGCCTGACATCCTTTAAAATTACGGGTTCAACCCCAGCCAAGGAAAGACAAGACATGACCAAGGCCTTTAACCAAGGAGAAAGAGATGCCTTTCTGATTTCCCTCAAGGCTGGTGGGGTCGGTCTGAACCTGACAGGTGCAGATACAGTGATCTTGGTTGACCTTTGGTGGAATCCTGCGGTGGAAGCGCAAGCCATTGGCCGTGCCCATCGGATGGGTCGGGAAGAAACGGTTGAGGTCTATCGCTTGGTGACCAAGGGAACCATTGAAGAAAAAATTCAGGAACTCCAAGAACAAAAGAAACATCTGGTGTCACAAGTATTGGATGGCACAGAGTCACGTGGTAGTCTGACCCTAGCAGAAATTAGAGAAATTTTGGGAATTTCTGAAGCCAGCACTTGAAAAATCAAGACAATACGCTATAATGAAGTGTTGAAAGGAAATAGAAAATGAAACAAGAACGATTTCCATTGGTGTCAGATGACGAGGTCATGTTGACTGAAATGCCAGTCATGAATCTCTATGATGAGTCTGATCTGATCAGTAATATCAAGGGTGAGTATCGAGATAAAAATTATTTAGAATGGGCTCCTATTACTGAAGAAAAACCAGTAAAACCGATTGAAAAGCAAGTCGAAAAACCTAAAAAGGCTCCTTTAGGGGTTAAAAAAGAAGGAAAGAGCTATGCGGAGGTGGCGCGTGAAGAAGCGCGTGCGGACTTGAAAAAGAAACGCTCTGCTAACTACCTAACTCAGGATTTCAGCCTTGCGAGACGTCATTCTCAGCCCAGTCTAGTTAGACAGGGCAATCAACCGACAACTCCTTTCCAAAAGGAAAATCCTGGTGAATTTGTCAAATATAGCCAAAAATTGACCCAGTCTCATTATATCTTGGCGGAAGAAGTTCATTCTATCCCTACCAAGAATGAAGAAGTGTCAGCACCTGCTCCAAAGAAAAACAATTATGATTTTCTAAAGAAGAGCCAAATCTACAATAAAAAAAGTAAACAAACAGAACAAGAACGTCGGGTTGCCCAAGAGTTGAATCTGACCAGAATGACAGAATAGGGGAGAAAACATGTCAAAGACATATCATTTTATCGGAATTAAGGGATCAGGGATGAGTGCCTTGGCCTTGATGTTGCACCAGATGGGGCACAAGGTTCAGGGATCAGATGTTGAAAAGTACTACTTTACCCAACGCGGTCTTGAGCAGGCAGGAATTACCATTCTTCCTTTTGATGAAAAGAATCTAGACGGTGATATGGAAATTATCGCTGGAAATGCCTTTCGTCCAGATAACAACGTCGAAATTGCCTATGCGGACCAAAATGGTATCAGCTACAAACGTTACCATGAGTTTCTAGGTAGCTTTATGCGTGACTTTGTTAGCATGGGAGTAGCAGGAGCACATGGAAAAACTTCAACGACAGGTATGTTGTCTCATGTCTTGTCTCACATTACAGATACCAGCTTCTTGATTGGAGATGGGACAGGTCGTGGTTCGGCTAATGCCAAATATTTTGTCTTTGAATCTGACGAATATGAGCGTCACTTCATGCCTTACCACCCAGAATACTCTATTATCACCAACATTGACTTTGACCATCCAGATTATTTCACAAGTCTCGAGGATGTTTTCAATGCCTTTAACGACTATGCCAAACAAATTACCAAGGGTCTTTTTGTCTATGGTGAAGATGCTGAATTGCGTAAGATTACGTCTGATGCACCAATTTATTATTATGGTTTTGAAGCTGAAGGCAATGACTTTGTAGCTAGTGATCTTCTTCGTTCAACAACTGGTTCAACCTTCACCGTTCATTTCCGTGGACAAAACTTGGGGCAATTCCACATTCCAACCTTTGGTCGTCACAATATCATGAATGCGACAGCCGTTATTGGTCTTCTTTACACAGCAGGATTTGATTTGAACTTGGTGCGTGAGCACTTGAAAACATTTGCCGGTGTTAAACGTCGTTTCACTGAGAAAATTGTCAATGATACAGTGATTATCGATGACTTTGCCCACCATCCAACAGAAATTATTGCGACCTTGGATGCGGCTCGTCAGAAATACCCAAGCAAGGAAATTGTAGCAGTCTTTCAACCGCATACCTTTACAAGAACCATTGCCTTGTTGGACGACTTTGCCCATGCTTTAAACCAAG
>ERZ1023458.123-NODE-123-length-20923-cov-4.724842_pt1 | contig 20923 bp, 21 predicted proteins | sample MGYA00380527_ERZ1023458 | MGnify/ENA primary metagenome ERZ1023458 (study PRJEB33173, sample SAMEA4830409) | metagenome | study: EMG produced TPA metagenomics assembly of the PRJEB25223 data set...
AAAAGATGTATTAACCACATCATTTTCAATGAAATGTGCATCATCTATAAATTTAACATTCGAACGATGGCCTGTGCTTAAATTGTCTAATATAAACACCTCATTATCATTATTAAAATGTTCTGCTAAATGTGAGCCAATAAATCCAGCACCACCTGTAATTAGTATTTTCATTTTTTCTCCTCCTATATATTCAAGTCATAAGATATTTATTGTCAATGCTTTTAATAAAATATATTACTTCATACAACTAACTTTTATTATAAAAAAACGCAATAGTATTACAAATAAAATTATAATTTTAGTTAATTAACATTTTCTATATATTAATACAAGTTTAACAATTTTGACGAACAAATCAAAAGAAATTGAGGTAAAAACTTAATAATAATTGAATAATAACACCATGCCCTTTGCAAAAATTCTTTTGGTTCCCCAATAAATGAAATGAGTTATAATATGTTCTACTATTAGTGTAAGTGGTGTTTAAAAAGATTAGCTTAGAAAAGTATCATAAAAAGCGTTCCACCATAAGTTTCCTTTAAAGGATAAAATAATACCTACATTATACTATAAAGCGATATGGCGAAACGCTTAAGAATTTTACTATAAACTATCAAAATTTTACTCTGTCGACCTTATATAACTTAAAGTGCATCATTGTTTTCTTGTACTTTTTGATAAAAATAATTAGCAACAATAATATCTACAATGGCTACACCTACAGATTTAAAAACGGTAATTTCATCATCACTTTCGCGTCCAGCTAAATTAGAACCGACGATCTCACCTAATTCTCCATATAAATCTTTTTCTCCAAATAAACCTTCATCCATAGGGGTAATTAAATCCCCTGTTTCTTCTAACGCCGCTTCCGATGCTTCTACAACTACTTTATCGGCATTGGCTATAGCGTGTGAAGGTAACTCTTGCATGTCTGGTTTAAAAGAGCCCACAGCATTCACATGCACCCCAGCATCTAATGGTTTATTAAAAACAGGTTGTGTGGCGTTGGTTGCTGTGACAATAACATCGGCATTAGCTATCGCATCATCAACATTTTCCATTACTATCACATCTACGGATTGATATTGCTGTTGTACTATTTCTGCAAATGTCACAGCTTTACGATATGTTCTGTTATAAAGTTGAATACGCTTGATATCTCTAACAGCTAGTACAGCTTCAATTAATCCCTGTGCTTGGTCACCTGTGCCTATGACACATAATGTTTCTGCATTTTCACGGGCAAGGTATTTTGTAGCTACGCCAGAAATTGCACCTGTACGAATCTTGGTTAAGTATGAACCTTCTAATACAGCTAATGTTTCACCGGTTTCATAATCAGATAATATAACAGATCCGACGATAGTATTTTTACCTATCTTTGTATTGTTAGGTGCAACTGTTACTGTTTTAAGACCCACAACTTTCAATTCATCAGATAGGGCCGGCATAACCAGATAACGATTATCTTCATTAAAAGGAAGTACATAACGTAAAGGAGTATCCGTTTTCCCTTCAGAATAGGCCTTTAAAGATTCTGCGACCGCTTCAACGACTTCTTCCATGTTTAATAATTCTGCTTGTTCATGTGCATCAATAAATTGCATAAGCCACCTCTATTCTTCTACATTTTCTGACTCTAAAATATTACTCTTCTTTTCCATTTTATTTTCAAATAGGATTAATCCTATAAATCCAACGATAAGTAAAGGAATGATAATCCAAGCCATATGATTATTGACATACACAGACACACAATATATCGCTAATAATAGCGTTATGGCCACCATATTTTTAATAAACAGCAACCAATAATCCATTTTCACACTAAACCATGTTTGTTGCTGATTATCTTCTATTTTAATATGATATAACGTAAACTTTAAATGTGTAATCAACATATAAATAAATGCTAAAATGCCCATTAGTAACAATATTTTATGAAATATTCCATCAGGAACCACATCTGCAGCCGCTGCAAATATAATAGCAATAACAATACTTTTCAGTTCTGCATTTTGCTTCATATCAATCTTCGCACCTTTGTAATCAATTCAAGCTATAATGTTACAATAACATAATTAAACCGAATTTTAAGCTTGGCAAAAGATTAATTTTTTAATATAACAAATGGCCTACCTAGGAATACATCATATGACATCTCGAAAAACACCTAACGACTCAAACAATTTTCAAAATATGCAGCTGTATACTTTTGTACTTGTTCAAGTGTGGCACCTTCTTGAAGTTCAACCAATTTCATAACTTTATCTTCAAATTTAAAAACAGCTAAATCTGTGATTAACGCGTTAACAACACTTGCGCCAGTTAATGGCAAGTCACATTTTGCTTTTATTTTAGATTCACCGTGCTTATTCATATGATCCATGATAACGACTACTTTCTGAGCACCAACCACTAAATCCATAGCGCCGCCCATACCTTTTACAAGCTTGCCTGGTATCATATAGTTCGCTAAATCTCCTGTTTCCGAAACTTCCATGCCTCCAAGAATTGCTAAATCAATATGCCCCCCGCGTATCATGGCAAATGATTCTGCGTTGTCAAAATAGGATGCACCTTTAGCAGCAGTAACCGTTTCTTTACCTGCATTAATTAAGTCAGGATCAACCTCATCTTCAGTAGGATATGGACCAATCCCAAGCAAACCATTTTCAGATTGAAAAAAAACATTTTCCACATGATCATTGAGTTCATTTGCTACAAGCGTTGGCATACCAATACCTAAATTAATCACCATATCACTTTGAATTTCTTGTGCTGCACGTTGAATAATCTTCTTACGCTGTGTTTGTTTATCCATGTTATGCCTCCTTAACTGTACGTTTTTCTATACGTTTTTCAAAATGCTTGCCTAGATAGATATAATCCACATATACACCTGATAGATGTACATCATCTGGATCAATTTCACCTAATTCAACAATTTCTTCTACTTCAACGACAGTAGTTTTAGCCGCCATGGCACATAAAGGATTAAAATTACGCGCTGTTTTTTCAAATACTAAATTACCAAATGTATCCGCTTTTTGAGCTTTCACAATACCAAAATCACCTGTAATGGCACGTTCCATAATGTACGTTTCACCGTCAAATTCACGTGTTTCTTTACCTTCAGCAATTAAAGTACCCACACCTGTTTTTGTGTAAAATGCTGGAATACCCGCACCTCCTGCACGTAGTTTTTCAGCTAATGTGCCTTGAGGTGTTAGTGCTACATCTAACTCACCGTTAATCAGCTGTTGTTCAAATATTTTGTTTTCACCAACATATGAGCTGACCATTTTATCTATTTGTTTTTTCTCTAGTAAGCGACCTAGTCCAAAATCATCAACACCACAGTTATTACTCACTACGGTTAATCCTTTTGTACCTTTTGTCCGAATTGCTTCAATGGCATGCTCTGGTATCCCGCATAGTCCAAAACCACCGGCGAGCACTGTCATGCCATCTTCTAAATACTCAAATGCTGTATGTATATCTTGAATGACCTTTGACATGTTATAACCTCACTTCTTTTTTTAAAATTAATACCTAGTATTAAAAACAATTATACTTGAAATTTTTTGCGAAGTCTTTTATTTCATGTTGGCGTTTTCATAAATAAATATTTATATAATAAAACCGCCAACTACTTTTTTAGTGTTGACGGTTTTATGTATTAGTTATTTTAAATTCAAATTATCTTTATAATCTTTAACTATTTGGTCATTATTACTTGGGTAAAAATAGTATAATCCATCATCACCCAATGTATTATCACCATTTAAGGTATGGCGATTCACATTTTTTTGTGCACTCTTATAATCAGATCGAATACCATTTAAATCAGTTAAACTCAAATCAGTTTTGACGTTATCCTCTACCGCGTCAAATATTGAATTGATTTTCGGTATTGAACTTGGATTCATTGATTTCTTAGCTACTGCTTCGATAACAAGTTGCTGTCGCGCTTGTCTTCCTTCATCTCCACCAGCACCTGCTTCTTTCCTACTCCGCATAAACGCCAATGCTTCTTTACCATCCATGTGATATTTCTTACCTTTTTCAAATGTATAGTTAGACTTTGTAAAATCACCATTACTTACAACATCTACCCCATTGACTTCATCTATAAGTGTAGAAACACCATCCATGTTTATGGCTGCATAATGATCAATAGGTACATCCATTAGCTTTTCTACAGATTTCACTGCCATATCTGGACCACCATAGGCATAGGCGTGATTAATTTTTTCTTCTGTATCTTTACCAACAATTTCAGCATGTGTATCACGCGGCACACTAATCATTTCTGTTTTTTTATCTTTTGGATTAATTGATAGAAGTACAATCGAATCAGATCTTTGACCACCATTCTCAGACGCTCTTACTTCATCAGAATCAATTCCAAACAAAGCAATAGAAATAGGTTCACCGTCTTTTAAAGGCTTGTCTCTCAGTTCGGAATGTTTTCTATCTAATGGGTTATTAATGGAACTATTTAAAACTGTTAATTTATAAAAAATAAATGCTGCTGCAAATATAACAAATATACCTAAAATAATGATTATTGTTAAGATAATTTTTTTCGCTTTTGAATTTTTCTTTCTTTTTCTTCTTTCCATATATCAACCATCCTTATTTATTGACTAGCAAACTTTTTATAATTTGAATGATATGTTGTTGATCTTCAATTACCATATCCGACCCAGAAGGTAAACATATACCTTGTTCGAATAAATACTTAGCATTGTCAACACCATCAAAATAATATTCATATTGACTGTATAGTGGTTGTAAATGCATTGGTTTCCAAACAGGTCGCGCTTCTATATTTTCTTTACTAAGTGCACTAATTACATCATTTGCCGAAAATCCAGCCTTTTTCTCATCAATTGTTAATGCAGTTAGCCATCTGTTTGACTTGGAGTTAGGTAATTCCGGTTGAAATTCAATACCTTCAATATCTGACAACTCTTGATAATACTTATCAAAAATTGCTCTTCTTTTTTGAACACGTTGCTCTAATACTTCCATTTGTCCTCGGCCAATACCAGCTGAGATATTACTTAATCTGTAATTATAACCTAATTCACTATGTTGATAATGTATTGCTTTATCTCTTGCTTGTGTTGCTAAAAAAAGTGCGTGTTCTTTGGCTTCTTTGTTATTTGTTACTAGCATGCCGCCGCCACTTGTTGTAATAATTTTATTACCATTGAATGAAAAGATACCAAAATCACCAAAACTACCGCTCATTTTACCTTGGAATTCAGCGCCCAATGATTCAGCTGCATCTTCTATTAAAGTTACATTATATGTATCACAAATTGATTTGATTTCATCTAATTTTGCAGATTGTCCATACAAGTTAACTGCTATAACAGCTTTTGGTTTAATTGATTTTTTTTCAAATTCTTTAAACGCTTTTTCCAACGCGACTGGTGACATATTCCAAGAATCTAATTCAGAATCAATGAATACAGGGATAGCATTTTGATATAAAATCGGATTAGAAGTCGCGCAGAAAGTTAAAGATGTACAAAATACATAATCATTTTCTGTTACACCACTCTCTATAAGTGCTAAGTGTATTGCTGCAGTACCACTACTAACAGCCAATGCTTCATCTATATTGATATAAGATTTTATACTATTTTCAAATTCTGTAACATTCTCTCCTAATGGTGCTATCCAATTTTGTTCGAATGCTTTTGATATATAAGATTGTTCATTCCCACCCATATGTGGTCTAGATAAATATACTCGTTCATTTGTCAATTGCTCTCACTCCTTGGGTTTTGCTGGTGTACCAACAACAATTTGTTTGTCATAAACATTATTAATAACGGTCGCGCCTGCTCCTACGATACAATCACTACCAATTTTTATTTGTGGTAATACTGATGCGCCAATAGCGATATGTGAACGTGCTCCTATTTCAACACTTCCTGCTAGTGTTGCATTTGGAGAAATGTGAACATAATCTTCTATTATATTGTCATGTTCAATAACTGCACCTGAATTAATTATTGCATGATTGCCTACTCGTGTATCTGCATTAATAACAGTATTAGGCATAACAACTGTACCAAATCCAATTTGAGCACTTGGGCTTATACTAGAAGTCGGATGTATCAGTGATGGAAATTGTTTTTTATCAAGTTGCATTTCTTTAAAAAGTTTATTTCTTATAAAATTATGACCAATAGCAATACAGAAATAATAATCTTCCTTATATATCTTGATATTATCTAAATTATCATAAAAAAATTCCTCATTCTCTTCATATGAAGAGAACTTATTATCCAAAAAACCTGCAACTGTATAGTCTGGCGATGCATCAATAATATCTTTAATAACTTTCGAGTGGCCACCATTACCTATTAAGATTATACGCTTCATTAAAAATTACCTCTAAATTTTTCTGCAGTAACATGAGTTTCAGAACTAATATCTTTTTTCTTCAATACATTTTCAAACGTTTTATATAAAATATACATATCCAGTTTAAATGATTGGTTTTCAGCATACCATACATCAAGTTTAAATTTTTGTTCCCATGTTATTGCATTTCTACCATTTATTTGTGCCCATCCTGTAATGCCAGGTTTAACATTATGACGCTTTCTTTGTCCTTCATTATATAAAGGCAAGTATTCCATTAGTAATGGTCTTGGTCCTACTAGGCTTAAATCACCTTTTAAAACGTTAATTAATTGTGGCAATTCATCTATACTCGAATTTCTAATTTGAGAACCTAGTTTTGTCATACGTTGCTCATCTGGTAATAGATCACCTTTATCATCAACCTCTGTTGTCATAGTTCTGAATTTGTAAATGTCGAAAGGCTTTTCATTTTTCCCTGGTCGAGTTTGTTTGAACAATACTGGTTTTCCAAGTTTCTTTGAAATCAATAGATATGAAACTATTAAAATTGGTGAAGTAATAACTAATAAACTTATACTAATTATCAAATCAAACATTCTCTTTAACATTAGTTCGATCCCTCACTTTCTTACTTATCAACTTGACTAAATATTTCAAGTTGCTTTTTGACAACATCCGCTTCATTATAATTGTTTTTTGCTCTCATAAAGCTTGCTTCTTTAAATTTTTTTAATTTATTTTTATCATTTGCTAATTCTTCTATTTTATTTGCAATATACATACTTGCTTTTAAAGGTACTAAAAAACCATTCTCATTATCAATTACTTCTTCTCTCGAACCCCTTATATTTGTGGCAATAATTGCATTTTTCATTGCCATAGCTTCAATGATTGATCTAGGCATACCTTCTCTATAAGACGGTAAACAATATATATCACTTAAAGCTAAATATTCATTAATATTAGAAATTTGTCCTGCGAAAATAATATTTTTTTCTTTTTTATATTTTTTTAGCATTTCTTGTGTTTCATTATCCCTTTCGCCTTCAGGTAAATCACCTATAATTATATACTTAATATTATTCGAAGACAGTTTATTATAGGAATCTAAAAGATCTAATATTCCTTTTTCTTTAACTAGTCTTCCAATAAAAGTAACAACAATATCGTCAGCTTCAATTTTTAATTCTTTTTTTAAATTAGTCAAGTTATCTTTATTTATTAATTCAAAATTAAATTGGTTATCTATATCTATACCATTGTTAATATGCAGATAATTATTTTGTTTAGATTTTTTTAAAAAGTTATTTTTTACAGCTGTGTGATAGTCTTCCTCACTTTGAGTGAATATATAATCAGTAAAGTATTTCCCAATAAATTTCTCAATATTAAAATAAAATTTATATGCCTTTAATGACATACCTTCATGGAAATAAAATCCGTGTGCTGTATATATTATTGTCGGCACACCTGCTAACTTAGCAGCAATTCTGCCTAAAACTGCAGCGATAGGTGTATGAACATGAACAATATCTGGTTTGATTTGTTTAAATAACTTTACCATTTTCAAAATAGAATTCATATTGCTAATTGGATTGATATTTCTATCAATATTTATATTATGATAGTGAACACCTTGCTGTTTGACTTCATTTTGTTGTGAACCAAAAGTGCTTACACAATGAACTTCCATACCACTGGCAACACTCGTTTCAGTCAAAGTTTTCAAAAGTTTTATATGCGTCATTTCAATTGCAGCAATTTGCACAATTTTTAACATTATAGCCTCCAAAGCTTTTGATTAGATTGAACATCTTCATGGCTAATATTGCCTTTAATATCAATGATAATTCCGTTTTCTTTTGCCAAATTAATATAATCATCACATTCATTTAAGTATTCACTATGAGGAACTGCAAATAACACTACGTCAGCTTTTTTTAATTCACTTTTATCTCTTAAATTTAGATTGAACAATTTCTCTGCTTCGTTTTTATCTACTTCTACATCATTCACTGTTACTTTTAATCCGTATTCTTTAAGTTCTTCAATAATATGAATAACCTTTGTATTTCTTAAATCTGGACAATTTTCTTTAAATGTAAGACCTAATACATTCACTGATGCGCCTTGAACTTCTAATCCTTGCTTTAATAATTCTTTAATTACATTAGAAGCAATATGTTTAGCCATATTATCATTTATTCTTCTACCTGCTAGAATCACTTCAGGATGGTGACCAACTTCCTGAGCTTTATGTGTTAAATAATATGGGTCAACACCAATACAATGGCCGCCTACTAACCCTGGTTTAAAATTCAAGAAGTTCCATTTTGTTCCTGAAGCTTTAAGTACTTCGTTAGTGTCTATGTTTAATTTATCAAAAATGATTGCGAGTTCATTCATTAATGCAATGTTCACATCACGTTGTGTATTTTCAATTACTTTTGCTGCTTCTGCCACTTTAATTGACGATGCTTTATGAACTCCTGCTGTAACTACTGAGCTGTATACGTCTGCAACTACTTCTAACACTTCAGGTGTTTGACCTGATACTACTTTAGTAATTGTTTCAAAAGTATGCACTTTATCACCAGGATTTATTCTTTCTGGTGAATAACCAACGAAAAAGTCTTTACCACAAACTAGTCCTGAATGTTTTTCTAACACAGGTACACAGTCTTCTTCTGTTGCACCAGGATATACTGTTGACTCGTAAACTACAATTGTGTCAGGCGTAATCACTTTCCCCACCGTTTCACTAGCTTTTAATAATGGAGTTAAATCTGGTTTGTTATGTTTATCTATCGGCGTAGGTACAGCTACAATAATAAAATCAGCTTTTTTCAAATCCACTGCATTTGAAGTGTACTCTATATTAGTTTGCTTTAATTTATCTTCTGTAACTTCATTTGTTCTATCGTAATTATTTTTTAGTTCTTGAATCCTTGACTCATTAATATCAAATCCAATCACTTTATGTTTATTTCCAAATGTAACAGCTACTGGTAAACCTACGTAACCTAACCCAACTACAGCAATATTTCTTTCCATCAAATAACATCTCCCAAATTTTATTTATAATATTCTAAATACCAATCAACAAATTTATTTACACCATCTTGAATTGTAGTTTCTGGTTTAAAATCAATATCTCTAAACAAGTCATCTACATTTGCATAAGTTTCAGGTACATCTCCTGGTTGTAAATCCATGTAGTTTTTCTTAGCTTCTTTTCCTAATTTATTTTCAATTGCTTCTACAAACTCCATTAATCTGACTGGACTGTTATTTCCTATGTTATATATTTTATAAGGTGCATAAGAAGAACTAGGATCTGGATTTGCACCTGACCATTCTTTATTTGGCGATGCAGGTTTTTTCACTAATCTACTTATTGCTTCTACAATATCATCCACATAAGTAAAATCTCTCATCATATTCCCGTGATTATAAACATCTATAACCTCATCATTTACAATCGCTTTTGTGAATTTAAATAGTGCCATATCTGGTCTTCCCCATGGTCCGTATACTGTGAAAAATCTTAAACCGGTAGTTGGCAAATTGTATAAATGACTATACGTATGTGCCATTAATTCGTTAGATTTTTTAGTTGCAGCATATAAACTTAACGGATGATCTATATTATCCGAAGTGCTAAATGGTTTGGAAGTATTTGCGCCATATACAGAACTTGATGATGCATAAATTAAATTTTGTATATCAAAATGTCTACAACATTCAAGTATATTCGCGAAACCAACAATATTAGCATCTATATACGCTTTTGGATTATCGATGCTGTATCTAACACCCGCTTGAGCTGCTAAATTAACAACCACTTCCGGTTTTTCATCTTTAAATATTTTTACTAAATCTTCGTAATTTTCTAATTTCAATTTGTAAAAAGTAAAATTCTCTTTTCCTATGGATTCTAGTCTATCTTCTTTCAAAGAAACTGAATAATAATCATTTATGCTATCTACGCCTATAACATGATGTCCTTGTTTAATTAACTTTTTCGCAAGATGCGATCCAATAAATCCTGCAGTACCTGTGATTAAAATTTTCATATTTTATATCTCCTTCACTTTTTTGATTGGTACACCTACATAAACAGAATTTTCTTCTGTACTTTTATTTACTACAGCTCCGGCACCAATTACATTTCGTTTATTGATAGTAGTGCCACCAAGAACTCTTACTCCAGCAGCAATCCATACATCATTTTCAATGACAATTTTTTTGGGTTCAACTTGATTGAATTTAATTGGTATTTTGTCATCAGTCCATATATGATCTGATGAAATTAGTGTCGAGTGATTTGCTATAGATACATCGTTACCAATTTTTATTTGCCCAAATGCATCAATATAGGTATAAGCGTGGATGCTTACATCATTTCCAATAGATAAATTTTGTATATTCTTTATAGAAACAAACTTTCCAACAAATAAATTTCTACCTACATTTTCCGAAAATTTATTTACATATAAATTTCTATATAAAATCGCAATTTTCAACTCACTAATATTAAAAATATCCCATAATAGATTGCAAATTATTTTAGGTACATAATTATATGGCTTTTGCATTAATTTTATAATTGTATTCATTTTATTTTTCATAATCATCACAATCTCCTAAACTTGTATTTATAATATATATATAATAGTGTTGCTGGAGGCAGTGCAAAGATTGAAATAAGTAACGGAATTTTATCTTTAAATTTGTACCTAGAATTTAAAGATGTATCTATCCATGAAATATCAAATAATAATATATCGATCAACTTTTCTTTCAAATTAGGAAGTTGATTATATGCTTTTTTTCTATATTCACAATAATTTTCTGCAGATTTAAAATAATTAGTTTTAACACTACTACTTATACCATCATCTAAATATTCAACATATTTTGTTTTCACGTTTGATAAATGGCAGTCATATAATTCACTGAATTCAAACAACTGGTATGAAGGTGGCATATGACGTGAATCACCATAGTGTGGAAATGTCATATATCTAATAAGTGATGTTTTATATACATAGCATTTATCTCTTTTTACTTTATATAAATATCTTAAATCCACCCAATTAACCTTATCTACTTCTGGTAAAGTTTCACCTAAAACATCACCATTTTCATAAGAATCTAGTGTTATTAACGCTGCCATACTTGGATTTTCAGCGAATTTTGAAATGAAGTAATCAGCTGCGTATGAGTAAAACCAATCATCGCTATCAAGACAAGTAAATAACTCACCAGATGCAGATTTCAAACCTATGTTGGTAGCTATATGCTTTCCACCATTGTTTTGTTTTATATATCTAATTGGAAATTTTTCTGTCGAAAATGTTTTCACTAATTGTTCAGTATTGTCTGTAGATCCATCATCAACAATTAACCATTCAAAATCATAATTAGTTTGATTCAGTAATGATTCAAAAAGTCTAGGTAACGTATGTGCCCTGTTATATGTCGGTGTGAAAATAGTTAATTTAGTCATTTATTATCTCCTATCTTATACAGTAAATTAATAAATTCTCTTCCTTTATTTTCAGGAACATGCCTATTATCATGAAGTTCGGTTTTTAATTTTTTATAAACCTGCTTATCTTCATATAATCTGATAATTTTTTCCGCTATTTCATTTCCATTCATATTAGTAATGAAACCATTTTCACCATCAATAATTTGTTCATAGACCGTTTCAAAATTAGTAGCTACAACAGGTATTTCATAATAAATTGCTTCATCAATAGTATTTGACTTGCCTTCAAATCTAGAAGGATGTACAAGAACATCCATTTTTTTTAAAATAGTCCCTGTATTGAATTTAAAACCTATTGGTAAAACTAATTTTTCTAAACTATTCTTTTGTATCTCTTCTTTCAACCATTCTTCCAATTTTCCAGTACCAACGATATACCATTTGAATTTTATTTCTTGATTTTTCAAATTTTTTGCCGCTTCAATTAATAAATCTAAACCTTTATCATTGGCCAACCTACAAATTGTACATAAATTCATATAATTTGAATCTGTATCTAAATTTTCACCCTCTATATTTTCATATAGTTTAATAGGTAAGCTGTTGTAGTAAACATAAGGTTTTATGTTAAAGATATTTTCAAAAATTTCAGCAGTCATTTTTGAAACGGCAATCATGCCATTCATTTTTTCAAAATATTTTTTGTCCAACTTATGATCTCTTTTTAATACATTATAATCTGTTCTAATCCAACCAATTTTATGATTAGCTTTAATATAATCTTCTATAAAATAAACAGAATGCCCTCCAGATACACCAACAGCAACATCATATTGTTTTGTAAAATCTGCATTACTCCATTTGTTTTCAATCCAAAATTTTTGCTTACTTTTAGTATTATCCTGTAATTTTAGTTGGCTTTTAATTACAAACATTAATACTTTTAAAATCAACATTGGCTTATTTAAATTTCGCCTCATTTTTTTAAATAAATTACTTTTATCTAGCATCAATAATGAATACTTACTTGGAACTTGAACAACGTTTACATAATCAGGAATGTAACTCGTTAATTTATCTTGTTGATTTAAAATCATCAAATCAATTTGGACATCAGTATCTTTTAATTCATATAGTAAATTCACAAGACTCTTTTGAGGTCCACCAAAATTAAAATTATTTACCACAAATAATAATTTCACTTTTTCACTCCTCTTGCCGGAATACCAACAACAGTTTCATTTTCATCTACATCTTTTAAAACCAATGTCATAGCACCAATTGTTGCATTATCCCCAATTTTAATACCACCAATAATAGAGGATCCTGCCCCTATAAATACATTATTTCCAATTGTAGGTCTTCCATGTTGCCCTCGACCTCCAATTGTTACATTTTGTTGAATTTTGCAATTTTCTCCGATTATTGCATTTGAGTGAATAACGCACCCTAAACCACTATGTGGAAAGATTGTTCCTTTACCAATTTTCACGCTTCTTGGTATGTCGCAGGCAAATATAAATCTGTTAAATTGCTGCATTAGCCTTGGTAATATTGGAATGTTTTTTTGGTAAAGTTTAGTCATTAATATTATTGATTTATTCATTAATGATTTCTTTTTCATTTCTTTCACTCCTTATATCTTTAATAACGTAATAAACCCAGTACCAATTATTAAATACTAATTGAATAATAAATAATGGCATTATTAAGTATAATAATTTTGATTCAACGAACGTCAATACAATAACCTGTGCAATAATAGTTATAATTGCAGACATTAAAAATTGTTTGTAATGAGGGATTTGGTTTTTAGTTGTCAAAAATGTTGTGAACAGAATTTGATTGTTGTACAAGAACCTATAAGCAATAATAATTAGCATTAAACCAATTGGTAATAATTTATAATCAGCACCAATGATATCCAAAGCGAAATTACCAAATATTAATAACAAAACAAATGCAAAAATGTTGAAAATATAATTTGTTATCATCGATCTAATAAACAATCTAAACAATTCGTCAAACTGATTTCTAACTCTTAAGTAATTGAATTTAGATAGATATGTATTAAAATAAGAATTTGATAACGTTAAAATTAATGTGATTATTTGGTTTATCAATCCAAATTGCCCTGAAACTTTTAAAGATAAGAAATAAGAACATAAAATTAATGGAAAATTTATTACTAAATAATTAGATAAAGATAGGATTCCAGTCTTTATAGTATTAGGTAAAAACGCCGAAAAAATTTCCTTATCATATTTAACTTTTATCCTATTATTTGTTGCTCTTGTTTCATCTGAAAATCTGTAATAATTAAATGATTGTAGTAATCTATTTACAATTACAGAAATAAAGTATGCAAGTGAAACTCCAATTATTCCGTATCCTAACAATAAAAAGATAATTGATAATAATAATTGTGTTACTTTAGTAACTACTAAAATTTGATTGTATACCTTTATTGCTCCTATCCCTTTTAAAACAGCATTCCAAAAAGAAAACGCAATATTTAACACAATAGATAACATATAAAAAAACCATGCTACTAATGCTGTAAATAGGTCAATTTCGCCATTTGTAATTTGTACTAAGTATAAAGTACCAAAAGTCATAAATGTTATTAGAATTAATAAACCCATGATATAGTAAATAAACTTCACAGTTGATAATACTTTTATAAAATACCGAAGATTTATTCCATCATCTTTTATATCACTCTCATCAAAGCCCTCTTTTTTAACAGTTTGAGCGCCAGACCACAAATAACTAATATTTCTAGCAATAACTGCTTGAAATCCAAAATCAATTAACATTGCTAATCCATATAGTGAAGTAAACGTATACCATAAACCTAGTTCAACTGAATTCAAAAATTTTAATATGATTGGTAGTAGCATAATATTTATACCTTGCACCATAGCTAAACTGATATAACTCCAAGCAACATCTTTTTTTCCAATATTCATGAACTACACCCTCTTCAGTATAAACTTCTTATTCAGATAACTTATTATCAATAATAGGATGAAGAAATTTGTAAAAAATGACATGTGAATCGTTGCATTTGCCATGAAAAACAATGATAACTTTATACATAAATATGACATAATATATAATTTAAATACCGAATCACTCTTATATATTTTCTTATCAAGTATCATTACAAGTATAATACTTATTAATGAAAGTATAGGTGCTAAATACGGTCCAAAATATAAAAACCCTTGACCTATCATTGGTAATATTTGATCAGAAACCAAAGACCTCTGATAAAAAACTTCATTAAATGATGTCAAAGCACTTGCATGTTGTCCAAATAATGAATTCAAAAATACTACTGATCTAAATAATTCACTAATAATTGCATCAAATTGAAAAGGTTCATAAACATAACTAGTATCAATTGAATGGGCTACATTAGATACCCCTGAAAAATACAATTGTAAGTCAGTGTTAAGATTTTCGAACGTACTACTTGATTTAGCAATAGATGTATTAGCTTGTGAAGCAATCGTATTTTGTTTTAACAATGTAGACACTGCTATTAATAATAATGACATTCCCACTGATAATATAATAATCAACTTACGATAGTTTTTATATAAAATAAAAACAGTGAACAATCCAGTCACTAACGGTAAAATAATACTAAATCTACTTGTTCCAGTAATAAATGACGATGATATGCCAATTACTATAAATGATAGTAATAACCATATAATGTTTTTATTATATTCATAGAATTTATATATCCAATTTAGCAAGCCTATTGTAGCAACTATTTGCGCAAGTTGTACTATTAAGAAAAACAAAGAAACTGACTCTACTACATCTTTACTTTTCAATTGAGAGGCAGACCAAATAAAAGTATACCTTGCAAGTACTTCTGGATTAAATAATACAATTACAAAACCGAAGAGTACAAAAGCCCAGCCAAACAAATTAGGTTTAGCTGTTATTTCTTTAAATTCAGTTTTGTTAGAATAAAATCGTTTGTGCAAAATACAGAATGTGACGATAATTACTACCATTTCAAATAACATTAAGTTTATAGCTTTGGTTTGAGAACCAAGAGATGTAGACATACCAATATCAACATTCACGCCATAAATAGACATTAATAATGGAGAAATGATATACCTTATCAACATGGTGATATTTACAATGGTGATACCAATATTGTTAAACATATATCTACTGAACATTGGTAACAAGAAATACAAACACATAAATAATAAAGGTAGTGCTATTAAATTGTTGGGTAATTGGACGTCGCTCAGCAATATTGAAAGAATGCTTATGAGAGACAAAATTAAAACTATAATTCTATAAAAAAATATCATTTTATAACTTCCTATTAGCAAATTGTATTAATTTTTCTTTTGATTCATTTTGGTTAGTAAATAGTTCATTAATAACTTCATCTAACTCGTTTTTGGGAACAGTTACTGCCTTACCACGATAAATTTTCTCATATACTTGCTCAGAATGTATTTCATTTTTATTCAATAATTCTTCAAATAATTTCTCGCCTGGTCTCATACCAGTAAACTCTATGCCAATATCTTCTTCTTTTTTACCACTTAATCGAATAATATTTTTAGCTAAATCAACTATTTTTACTGGTTCTCCCATATCCAATACAAATATTTCACCACCAGTTGCTATGGCACCAGCCTGTAACACAAGTCTGGATGCTTCTGGAATCGTCATAAAGTAACGCGTTATCTCAGGGTGAGTAACTGTTAGTGGCCCACCAGCCTCTATCTGTTTTTTAAATAATGGAATTACAGACCCTCTTGAACCCAATACGTTTCCAAACCTTACAGCTACAAGATCAGTTTTAGAATTTTCATTATTTAAACACTGAATATACATTTCAGCTACTCTCTTTGTAGATCCCATTACATTAGGTGGATTAACTGCTTTGTCAGTTGAAATCATTACAAATTTTTTCACTTCAGCATTTATTGCTGCCTCAGCTGTATTTTTTGTTCCTAAGATGTTATTTCTCATTGCTTCAAATGGATTAGCTTCCATTAAAGGTACATGTTTATGTGCCGCAGCGTGATAAACAACATAAGGTTTATATTTCAACATTACTTCTTGTAGTCTCACTTTATTTTGCACATCGGCAATCACTGGTATAATTTCTATTTTATTATTATATAAATTTGTCAATTCCTGATTTATTAGATAGACGCTATTTTCTCCATGTCCTAATAAAATTATTTTACTAGGTTCAAACTTACACACTTGTCTACAAATCTCAGAACCTATTGACCCACCTGCTCCAGTCACTAAAATTGTTTTATGAGAAAGCTCTTTTGATATAAGTGCCATATCTAATTCTACTGGTTCTCTACCTAATAAATCTTCTACATCTACTTTTTTGAGTTGATTTACTTCTATATCACCAGACAATACATCTTCAATATTTGGCATTTTAAATAATTCTATGCCTTCAATATTACATATATCATTTATTTCTTTAAGCCTCTTCGCATTTAGTGTAGGTATTGCTATTATTATTTTTTTAATTCCAAATCTTTTCACTAATTCAGGAATATCTTTAATATAACCTTGTACCTTCACACCTTCTGTAATAACTATTCTTTGTTTGTTTTTATCATCATCTACAGCTAGTACAGGTTCCATTTTCATGTCTGAACTTCTTAGCATTTGACGAACTAACATTGAACCACCTTGGCCGGCACCTACTATTAATGTCGGTTTCTTTTTAAAATTTTTACCAATTATATACTTTCTATAGACTCTCCAAAATAATCTTGAACCACCAATAAGTATTAAATGCATCATCCAAGTTATAAAATACAATCTGAAGAATGGACTACTACCTGTCATAAGAGATACAACAATTAACGTGGCTAATACAGAACAACTTACTGCTTTTACAACTAACATTAATTCGTTTACACTAGCATATTCCCACGCACGATGATATAAGTTAAATAAAGCAGCAAACACATGATGTGAAATAAACAATATGATAGATGATAAAACTAATAAATCAAATGTATAACTTTCAAAATATGGTTCTAATATAAAATATCCCAAAAACACAGAAAATGTTACAATTACTGAATCTATTATGATTAACATAAATAGACGTAATCTTGCAGAAATTTGTGCCACTTATAAATCCCCTCATTCAATTTTATTTAAAAATGCCAAACTTTTTTTTATAATTATAATCTTGTGTTGGAATTTTCTTCATTAACTTCTTATCCTCAATAATTAGTTTTGCATTTTCAATTAGTTCGCTGATTTCTTCCTTATAATTTTTAAGCTTTTTATCGTTTAATAATGATTTCATTAAAAATGGCCTTTCATTAACACTATGTGCATCCGAAGCAATAAAATGTGTGAGATTATTATCAATCATTTGCAAAGTGATTTTCTTAATGTTTTTGCCCATACTACCATTTAATGACGTAGATGTTATTTGGCTTAAAGCCCCACCGTTAATCAACTGAAACAACAGATCCAAATTTTGTGCAATTGCTCGGTTTCTTTCAGGATGAACAATTATAGGAACGTATCCTAAAACTTGTAGTTCATTCAATAAACTGTGAGTATAATGCGGGACTTCATTTGAAGGAAGTTCAATTAATAAATATCGTGAGTTGTTTATTCCAACTATATCTCCATTTTTAATTTCTGAGAGTATTTGGTCTGTGATACGAATTTCTTGACCATAATAAATTTCGATATTTAGTTTTTTTATTTCTTCAATAGATATTATTTCGTTCACCTTTGACTTCACATTACTTACTGTATTGCTATATCTTGAGTGCAAATGATGTGGTGTCGCTACTACGCTAGTAATACCTTCTTCTTTCGCTTGAGTTATTAAACTAATAGCATCTTCTTTTGTCTTTGGGCCATCGTCAGCTCCAATCAATATATGATTGTGTATATCTATCATTTTTTACTCATCCCCATAATAATAGTAATAGCTTGAACCTTTTTCTATTGTCATTTTATTCAAGACTGCACCAATAATTTTTCCACCTGATTTAATTAATAATTCCTTAGCTTTTTTCACTTCATTTTTTTCATTTTTTGAACCATCAATCACTAAGATACAATCCCGAACATTTTGAGCGTATAATTGTGCATCTGTGACAGTTGTCACTGGTGGTGTATCAATTAAAATAAAATCAAACCGAGTGCTTAATTCTTCAAATAATTGGTGGAATTTTGTTGATGCAATAAGTTCTGATGGATTTGGTGGTACTGGACCCGAAGTAAGAACATTTAAGTTCTCAATATGGGTTTCTTTTATGGCATCAGTTTGAAGCGCTTTACCAATTATTAAATTAGATAAACCAATATGATTTGTTAGATTGAATATATTTTGTTGTGTTGGTTTTCTCATATCACCATCAATAATTAACGTTCTATACCCTGCTTGGGCATATGTAATAGCAATATTTGCGGTTATTGTACTTTTTCCAGAAGCGGGTTTTTCAGATGTGATTAAAAGTGATTTTATTTCAGTATTTGCACCTGAAAACATAATATTTGATCTAATACCTCTAAACTTTTCACTAATTGTAGACTTAGGATTGTCATAAACATATAAAGGTAAAATTGTTTTTTCTTTTTTTTTCGCCATTAATAATATCCTTCCTTATTTAAATTTTTGTATTGAACCTAAAACTGGAATATCTAATTCATCTAGTACATCTTGCTCATTTTTAATACGTGTATCAAAGATTTCTCTTAAAATTATTACAATCGCTGCAATCATTAAACCTACTACTAGTCCGATTAAAGCATTCACTACCATTTTAGGCTCAGTTTGCGTTGCAGTTCCGTCTGCTTTAGATAAAATGGATACATTGTCTATGTTCATAATCTTAGGTGTTTCATCACTAAAAACTTTTGAAAATACATTTGCTATTTTTTCTGAATCATTTTTATTTGCACTTTCAACTGCAATATTTAAAATTTGTGACTCAGTTTCATTTGTTGCCGAAATCATACCTGCTAATTCTTTTGCTGAATATGCATTGTTTAGTTCCTTTGAAACTTCCTCTAACATACGTGGACTAGTTGCAATTTCAGCATATGTATTCACCAATTGAATATTACTTTGAACTTCTTGCGCTTGCATTGAGGAATCGCTTTCTTTTTCATTAACTATTACTTGTGTCGATGCTTGGAACATCGGTTGCACTAAAACCAAGGAACAAAGAATACCTATAATTAATCCAACTATTGGTAAAATTATTAGTAATTTAATATTTCTTTTTATTATTTTCCATATTTTCAGTAAATCCATCGAACTTTCCATGTAATCCTCCTATTTTTTTAACTTTTTAAATATTTGCATATCTTAATCATTATAAATATATACTATATGAATTTCAACATTATTTAAAATTTGTAAAATGAATGTAATTTTTCTTTTACAAATCTAATATATTCTAAACATCAATTATATTTTGTTACACCAATATATTTTTTATAAAAATGAAATTTCAAAAAATAAAAAAGTGCGCAACAAAAGTTGCGCACTTGATCTTCTAATACCTTTTAAATTTTATGCGATTTCTATCTGGAAGCGACGGACAATTGTGCCATCATCTAATGTTGAAGATTCTATTTCTTCTCCGCCATTGTGTAAGATGGCAGCTGCAGAGGCTTCATTATCTTTTTTACAGGTGATCAACGCTTCTTGTACACCAATGCGTGATAAATAATCTAATGACTTTTTCAAAATTTTGTTACCAAAGCCTTTACCTCGGTAGCTCTTACGAATACCGTAGCCAACATGGCCGCCAATGATTTTTAGCTTTTCATTCAAATTATGGCGAATATTGGCAGCACCAATAATCTTATCATCGTCAATTAAAAACAATGTCGTATTATCTACTGTTTCATCATTAGATTTGTTGTCTGCTAATGCATGAACAATTTCTTCAAAATTATTATACTTGGTAATATTCGTAATCTCAGGCACTACCTTTTCATCGTGATCTATCCATTCTT
>ERZ1023458.126-NODE-126-length-20306-cov-4.632117_pt1 | contig 20306 bp, 14 predicted proteins | sample MGYA00380527_ERZ1023458 | MGnify/ENA primary metagenome ERZ1023458 (study PRJEB33173, sample SAMEA4830409) | metagenome | study: EMG produced TPA metagenomics assembly of the PRJEB25223 data set...
AAAGACTTTAGAAATGCATATGAAGAGTGTGAGTTGGTATTTATGTTAGCTGAAAATGGAAAGACCGTGACTTCATTTGAAGATGTGGAAGAAAAAACACTTTTATATCAAATTGATAAAAATATAAGAGAACGATTTAAAAAAAGGATATTAAGTAATGTGGATCAGCAGAGTATAGATACACTAAAAGCTTTCTTTCAAAATGATTTAAATATAACGCAAACTTCTAAAAAATTGTACATCCATAGAAATACTTTATTGTATAGGTTAGAAAAATGTGAGAAAGAAACAGGGTTAAATCCTAAAAAGTACTCTGATGCTGTCAAATTACAGATTGCAATATGGTGTTAATAACGAAAATAATCGGAGCGTTTTATAAGAAAGTTTAACAAAAATGAATGGAACAAAATAAAAAACATTTTTAGTAATTAAAGTTTAAATGTATCTTTATTTTAATTATGTCATACATTAAAAATTAAAAGCCCTAAGCATATGGTGAGATCGTATTGCTTAGGGCTTTTTTATATGGTTTTAATTTAACTGAACAGATTAAAGAAAGTGAACGATAAAAGTAATCGTTAAAATTTGGTTGTTTTTTATAAAGTAATATGACATACTCAATAATAATTAGTATGACATATTAAAAATTTGAGGTGAATCTGTATGACGAAATATATTTATGCATTTGATGAAGGTAATAAAGCTATGAAAGATTTATTAGGAGGTAAAGGCGCTAATTTAGCTGAAATGAAACGTTTAGGGTTACCTGTACCGGATGGTTTCACCCTTACCACTGAAGCGTGTATTGAGTATTTAAAGCAAGGCGCTCATCTTTCAGATGAATTAGTTGGACAATTACATGAGCAATTAGAAGCATTTTCTCAACGCACACAAAAATCATTTTCTTCTAAAGAATCACTTTTATTAGTGTCTGTAAGAAGTGGTGCAAAAATTTCCATGCCTGGAATGATGGATACTATTTTAAACTTAGGGCTGAATGATATTAATGTTAAAACGTTAGCAGAAAAGACAAATGATGCACGCTTTGCATATGACTGTTACCGTAGACTGTTACAAATGTTTGGCGAAGTAGTATATGGCATACCGATGACGTCATTTGATACATATTTTAATCAATATAAAGAACAACACCATTATCAAAATGATGCAGATATCCCAGCTGAAGGTTTAGAAGAAATATGTGATTATTTTAAAGGTGTTTATTTAGAAGAAGTATATAAACCATTCCCACAAGAGCCGATTGTGCAATTAACAGAAGCAATTGAAGCAGTTTTTAAATCATGGGATAATGATCGCGCACGTGTATATCGTCAATTAAATGAAATACCACACGATATTGGCACAGCAGTTAATATCCAAGAGATGGTCTTTGGTAATAGTGGTGCACAAAGTGGTACAGGTGTTGCATTTACGCGTAATCCAGTGACTGGTGAAGCAAAATTATTTGGTGAATACTTGTTAAATGCCCAAGGGGAAGATGTTGTTGCTGGCATTAGAACGCCAAAAGATATCAGTACATTGAAAGCACAAATGCCTCAAGTCCATCAACAATTTATAGAAGTTTCCCAACAATTAGAAAAACACTATAAAGATATGCAAGATATTGAATTTACTATTGAAAACGAACAATTATATGTTTTACAAACGCGAAGCGGTAAAAGAACAGCTAATGCAGCGATTCATATTGCAGTAGATTTAGTGGAAGAAGGTATTATTTCTAAAAATGAAGCAGTTATGAATGTTGAAGTAAAATCAATTGACCAATTATTGCATCCTAATTTTGATGATAATGCCCTTGAGAAAGCTACAGCTGTTTCGAAAATGGGATTGCCCGCTAGCCCTGGTGCTGCAAGTGGTGAAATTGTATTTTCTGCGGAAACTGCAAAATTGAAAGCAGAGCAGGGGGATAAAGTGATATTGATGAGACCTGAAACTTCGCCTGAAGATATAGAAGGTATGGTCGCAAGTGAAGCGATAGTTACAACACATGGCGGTATGACTTCTCATGCGGCAGTTGTTGCTAGAGGAATGGGTAAATGTTGTGTGACTGGATGTTCAGACGTTGAAATTAATGTTATAGATAAAAAAGTAACATATCCTAACGGAACATTAAATGAAGGAGACATTATTTCAGTTGATGGTGCTAAAGGTGATATTTATTTAGGTGAAGTTGAAACGATTAAAGCTGAAAGAAGTAAAGCTTTTGAACAATTTATGCAATGGTCAGAAGCAATAGCAAGATTAGATGTACGCATGAATGCCGAAACACCACAAGATATTCAAGCAGGTTACCAATTTGGTGCGAAGGGCATTGGTTTAGTTCGTACCGAGCATATGTTTTTTGGTCCTGAACGTTTAATTGAAATGAGACGTTTCATTTTATCTGATACACAGGATAAAAGAATTAATGCTTTAAATAAAATTAAGGTATATCAAAAAGAAGATTTTGAAACTATCTTGAAGTTATCTGGAGAACGTCCAACAATTATTCGTTTGCTTGATCCGCCTTTACATGAATTTTTACCTAAATCAACTGAAGAAAAAAATAGTGTGGCAAGTCAACTCAATGTCACTGTTTCAGAGTTAGAACATTATATTGAAAGTTTAAATGAAGTTAATCCTATGCTAGGGCATCGTGGATGTCGCTTGGCGATTACTTACCCTGAACTTTATATTATGCAAGCAGAAGCTATTATGGAAAGTGCATTGAAACTTAAACAACAGGGCATTCATTGTCAACCTGAGATTATGATTCCGCTTGTATCTACTGTTTCAGAATTTACAACGTTAAAGTCGCAAGTTGTTGAACGCATTGAAGCTTTACAATCTGAAATGGGGGCAAGCGTTCATTACATGATTGGAACGATGATTGAAACGCCAAGGGCATGTCTGATTGCTGGAGATTTAGCACGAGAATGTGACTTCTTTAGTTTCGGGACAAATGATTTAACACAATTAACGTTTGGCTTCTCACGTGATGATGCTGGTAAATTTATTAATGCCTATTCAGAACAAGGCATATTAACGATAGATCCATTCCAAACACTCGATATAGATGGCGTTGGACAATTAATTAAACAAACAACAGAACAAGCAAAAGCGGCAAATCCAACGATAAAAATTGGCGTATGTGGAGAATTAGGCGGTGACCACAAATCAATTCAATTCTTTAATCAACTAGATTTGGATTATGTATCATGTTCTCCATTTAGAGTGCCAGGTGCCTTATTATCAACTGCTCAAAGTGAAGTCGAAGGCGGTAGATTGCGTGTTAAATGATAATGAAAAAAACCAGCTAACGCTATTCGTTGTATCTGACTCTATAGGTGAAACAGCACAGCGAATGATTCATGCGACATTAACACAATTTCCAGATGTCACGCGTATAGAAATTAAAAAATTTCCTTTTATAAAAAATCAAGAAGAACTACTCAATGTACTTTCATTGGCTAAAGCGCGTGGTGCAGTTGTTATAACGACTTTAGTTAATCCAGAATTTAATAAAAAGGGGCAGGCATATGCTCAAGAACAACAAATTCCGTATGTTGACTATATGTCTGATTTAATTAACATCATTCAAGAACATACGAATTGTTCACCTATTTTAGAAAGTGGTGCTTTGCGCAAGTTGGATGACAACTATTTTAAAAGAATTGAGGCAATGGAATACTCTGTTAAATATGATGATGGTAAACATTTTACGGATATAGGAGAAGCTGACGCTTTAATTTTAGGTGTTTCTCGTACGTCAAAGACGCCTTTAAGTATGTATTTGGCGAATAAAGGTTATAAAATAGCTAATATTCCTTTAGTTCCAGAAGTTGATATCCCAGATGAGGTCTTTAGAAATAAAAATTTAAAAGTATTTGGTTTGACAGCGAGTCCTACTTATATCTTAAATATTCGTACGGAACGCGTGAAAGTTTTAGGTTTACATGGACCTACAGATTATAATAGTGTCGATAGAATTAAAGAAGAGTTGATGTATGCCGAAGAAATATTTGCTAAATTAAATGCTACAGTCATTAATACGGAGTTCAAATCAATTGAAGAGTCAGCATTTTATATTGAAAAGTTTTTATAAGAGTGAAAATTATAATTAAGTATGCAATTCAAATGTATTGTTAAAACTTCAATTGTCTAAATTTATGTTTAAAGGGTATGTTTGATATTAGAAAATAATATTTAAAAAGAGGGGATATTATGTTGAAATCGACAGTGCCGTATTTGTTTTTTAACGGTCAATGTAAAGACGCTTTGGCATTTTATAGTAAGGTGCTGAACGGGGAAATTAAAGCTACAATGACGTATGGTGAAGCGAATGAAAGTGTTGCAGATGATCCTAATCGTGTCATTCATGCGCAATTAGAAGTTGATGGAAACTTATTCATGTTGTCAGATATACCCAAAGACGATGACACAATGCTACAAGATAGAAATGTTTATATTGTTTTGGAATTTGATAGTGAAACAGCAATCGAAGAAGTGTATGAACAATTGAAAGACGAAGGCGATGTTCAAATGGAGTTAGACACTATGTTTTGGGGAGCGAAATATGCCAAGTTGGTTGATAAATACGATATCGGTTGGGATTTAAGTTACACATTTCCACAATAACTAAAGTTGCAATTCGAATATAAATATTTACGAACATGTATCTTAATATGATTAAATGTAAAGAGATGTTTATTAGAGTATAACTTCATATAATAAAAAATAAATGTATTTTCATTTTTGAAGAGAGCCCCTCAAGTTGCATAGCTATTTAATGCTATCAACTGAGGGGGCTTTACTTTAGAATAGATTTGCATTTTTTTTTTTTTTTTTTGTATGTAGCATTGATAGTATCTAATGTTGGATGAGATTTTAATTTGATTGCTATTGTGCTTGATAATGAATAGTGGCGGTGAGTATAACAACTTCATCAGTTGGATTATAGTAACGATGTGCTACATCACTATTAAAACGAAATGCTTGGTTACTGCTAATTGTATAAGAAGTTTGACCAACTTCAATTTTTAAAGTACCTGAGTTAACGATGATAAATTCTTCAGATTGTATATGATGTGGATCAGAAATCATTTTACCACCTGGTTGAATTTCCATTTTAAACATTTCGAAATGCTTTCTTTCATTGTAAGGAAAGTATGGAAAGATCTTAACTTTATCTTCAACAATAGGAATAATATCAGATTCATCTACAAAATCTACAGGCTCGTGCATTGTTGATGTCAGTTGTGACAGGGGTAAATGAAGCCCGTTAGCAATTTTCCATAATGTTGTAATTGTTGGATTAGATGTGCCTTTTTCAATTTGGCTTAACATGTTTTTGCTAACGCCAGTTAGATTGGCCATTTTATCTAAACTAAGTTGGTGTTTACTACGATAAGTTGCTAAATTTTTGGCAATAATATTTTGAATATGATACATGTGAATCGCTCCTATTTACATTATAACGTACATATTGTACCATATATAATGTTGTTTAGAAAATTTATGATGTAAGGTGAGCAAAATGGAAAATTATAGAAAAGTAAAACCATTTAATTGGCTATTATTTATAGGTATTTTGTTAGTGGGTGCAAATTTAAGGGCGCCAATTACTTCAATCGGAGTTGCGCTACCTGATATAAAAAATGATTTGGCGATGTCTAACAGTGCTGTTAGTGTAATTACAGTCGTCCCATTAATCGCATTCGCAATCATTTCATTATTTGCAGCAAAAACAAGTTATCGGTTTGGATTAGAACGAACGATTTTTGTAGCTTTATGGCTAATACTGATTGGCGTGATCGTACGTTCTATCACAGGTGTTTCATGGTTATATATAGGTACCATCCTTATAGGCATTGGTATTGGTTTTGGTAATGTACTTGCACCTGCAGTAATCAAAGCGAAGTTTCCATTACATATAGGTGTGATGACAGGTTATTATACTGTTGTTATGAACGTATTTGGAGGATTATCTTCATATGGAACGGCACCGTTTGTCAAAGCGTTTAATTATAATATTGCCATTAGTGCGATTGGTGTCATTACGTTGATTACCATTATTATATGGGCATTTCAATTGAAAAATAAAGAAGAAACAACGGCATCATTACCCAAAGAAAGTGTCAATGTTTGGAAGTCGCCACTATCATGGCAAATAACGATACTTATGGGCGGACAGTCACTCATTTTTTATTCTCTAATTAATTGGCTACCAGCATATTTATCTCAAAGTGGTATGACTATCAGTGAAGCGGGGATGTATTTATCAATTATGCAAATCGCTATTATACCGTTAACATTTATTACACCTATATTTGCTACTAAAATGAAATCACAATTTTTATTAACTTTTATGACTGGTTTATGTTTTGTGGTGGGTGTTTCAATAATGTTATTTTCACCGCAACTTGCTTTAATTGCTACGATTTTAGTTGGTGTTGCAAGTGGTTTAGCGTTTGGACTTGTGAATACATTCTTTAGTTTAAGAACGGAACATAGTCAAACGTCGGCGAAGTTATCTGGCATGGCCCAATCTGTAGGATACCTTTTTGCAGCAATAGGTCCTTTACTGTTTGGTATACTACATGATGTCACAGGTCAATGGATAGGTTCATTAAGTATTTTATTAATCACCGCGCTATTAATCACATTATTCGGCTCACAAGCAGGTCGTAATCGCACAATAGAAAAAACAATAGAACAATAGACAGTATAATGCAAATATTGTATGATATTTTACAACATGTTTTGTTTTTCAATGAGCTTTTAAAATAATTGGATTTGATAAGTTGAACTATATTTTAGTCAATTAAATGAGGAATATAGTTTCATTAAAATCTAATAAAAAACGATGAGGTGTCATTATGCAACTTATTTTTGATCCAAGTGTAAGCCCGATTTATAGAGGTATACTTGCATTTTTCTTTGTTATTAATATAGCGCTTGCGTTTATTATTGTATTTTTAGACAGGGATCGTAGAGATGCAACAGCGACTTGGGCTTGGTTATTTTTACTATTTGTAGTACCTATTTTAGGCTTTGTTATTTATATATTCTTTGGTCGAGCAGTGCGAAAAAAACGTGAACAAGGTTTTCATCATAATCAGATAGATGACATGAAGGAACGAATGAAGACGCAGTTATCAGATGCTACCAACGAAATTAATCATTCAGATTACCGATTAGTTAAAAAACATGCAGATATTGTTAATACATTGCTAACGAAAGAACCAACGTTTTTAAGTTACGATAATAATGTCGATATTTATACTGATGGACATGCGTTATTTGACCAAATGAAAGAAGATTTACGCAATGCAAAATCGTATATTCATTTAGAGTATTATGTGTTGAAATTAGATAAGTTGGGTTCTGAAATTGTCGATATTTTGCAACAAAAAGCTGAAGAAGGATTAGAAGTTAAAATACTTTATGATGCAGTAGGGTCTAAAACGGTACATAAATCAAAATTCAAAAAATTCCAAGAAGCTGGTGGACAAGTTGAGGCTTTCTTCCAAGCTAAAATTCCATTAGTAAATTTTAGATTAAACAATAGAAATCACCGTAAAATTTTAGTGATTGATGGTATGACTGGTTATGTAGGCGGATTTAATATTGGTGATGAATATTTAGGTTTAGATGAAAACTTTGGCTATTGGCGAGATACACATTTAAGGGTTAAAGGTGATGGTGTTGACGCGTTACAGCTCAGTTTTATCCATGATTGGAATTCTCAATCACACCGTGAACAATTGGAGTTTAATGATAAGTATTTCCCAGATAATGCAAAGCAAGGTGGAGATGTGCCGATGCAAATTGCGCTTAGTGCCCCAAGTGATAATTGGCATCAGATAGAATTTGGCTATATGAAAATGATCATGAACGCCAAAGAATCTATTTATATGCACAGCCCGTATTTTATACCAGATAAAGGTTATATCAATGCATTGCGTATAGCTGCAAAAGCTGGAGTAGACGTGCGGTTAATTATTCCTAATAAACCAGATCATATTTTTGTTTACTGGGCCACAATTACAAGTGTTGCGCAGTTGATTAGAGATGGTGTCAAAGTTTATACGTATGAAAATGGATTTATCCATTCGAAAATGATGATTATTGATGATGAAGTCGCAAGTGTAGGTTCATCAAACATGGACATACGTAGTTTGGAAGGGAAGTTGGGAATTAAGGCATGTAGGTATGAGGGAAACGTGGGCAAAGAGCTTAAAGCTGCGTTTATAGAAGATATGAAAGTATCTAAGGAATTGACAGAGGAACGCTATGAACAGCGATCAAATTGGATTAAATTCAAACAAGCGATTGCTAAATTAGCGTCACCAATTCTATAAAATATAAAGAACATTGAAGTGACAGTGCATACGATTGCATGTATTTATCAATGTAGCAATCGATTGTGCCACTGAAGTTTCAATAACATATTGTTGTTTTTAAATCATAAGATTAGTCTGACGAGGGCGGAATATGAAATCAAATTTACGCTTTGATTTCAATACCGTCCTCGTTTTCATTATAATGAGTGATATGAAATAACAGGAGAATGGATGAAGTGAAATGGGGGAGATTGAATGCAACGGGAAAGCGGTCAATTTATTTATCGTCAATTATATAGACAATTAAAAGAGGATATCCTCGCATTCAAATATGAGAGTCATGAAAAGTTGCCTTCAAAAAGGGATATGGCTCAACATTTAAACATTAGTGTGAATAGTGTAAAAGCAGCATATGAACAGTTATTAGCTGAAGGCTATATTTATACTGAAGAGCGAAAGGGCTATTTTATTGAGCCTTTAGAAAAATTGATTATCGATCCAAACGCGCAAATATCTCTGGATGTACAAGAACATCATATTGAAGCTACATACGATTATTCATTTTCACATATGAGTACCGATATTTCAGCATTTCCTGTAGAAATATGGACCAAACTCGTTAAACGTGTATTTCAAAATTATGATTATGAATTGTCTTCGATACCTCAAATTAAAGGTCCAATAGAGTTAAGACAATCGATTGCTAAATTAGTGTCTTATCAAAGAGGCATCCAATGTCATCCGGAGCAAATTGTCATTGGTTCTGGAACTAATACACTGTTAACCAAATTAATTCAATTATTACCAGATGAAATCACAATAGCAGTGGAAAACCCTGGATACTCAAGATTTAGAACACTAATCAATCAAACATCTGCGCAGTTAAAACCGATTGCTTTAGACCGTAAAGGGATATCTATTGAAGAAATTAAACAAGCTCAACCTGATGCCACGATAGTGACACCTTCACACCAATTTCCAATGGGTATAATCATGCCTGTATCGCGTCGTATTGACCTTCTGAATTGGGCAAGTCAAACGCAAAGTTATATCATAGAAGATGATTATGATAGTGAATTCAAATATGAAACAGATAATATACCTTCACTGTTTAGTTTTGATAAAAATGAACGCGTGATTTACTTAGGTACTTTTTCAAAAACTTTGATGCCAGGATTACGCATGAGTTATATGATTTTGCCTATAAATTTAGTGAAGAAATTTGATCGCCTTAATTTAAATATGATTCCTGATTTTTCAACGATTCATGCACTTACACTAAATTTAATGATCAAAGAAGGTTATTATGAAAAATATGTGAAAAAGATGCATCAGATATATGGAAAAAAACGAGAAGCACTCATCACACACTTATCAAATAGCTTTAAAAATGACATTCGAATTAAAGATACACAAGCTGGTTTGCATTTTATTATAGAAGTGAACACACCATTTTCTTACCAAGAAATTGAATCGCGTGCTAAAGAAATGAAACTTGAGCTTTATACGTTAAATCGATTTTCCGTGAAAGCGCTTGAAAAAAATAATGCATATAAAACGCTTATCATAGGTTTTTCAAAAATCAAGCAAGATCAGATTCCCCAGGCAGTTCAGAGATTAAAGGAAGTCCTTTGGGAATAATCTGGTTCCATTAAATTATCATAACTGGTACTTTACACTATACCAATAATCCCTTAAATTTTAGAAAACCATGCGTCTTACGTGGGGACAAAGAGGAGGGATTATTGGTGACAAATCAATTCGAAAGCTATAAAAAACAACGTGATAAATATGTAGCACGTGGTGTTGGGAACGGCAATCTGCATGTGGCAGATTATGCACAAGGTGCTACGGTCACAGATGTAGACGGTGAACGTTTCATTGATTTCGCGGGAGCTATTGGTACATTAAATGTTGGACACACACATCCTAAGATAACCAAACATTTAAAAGAACAATTGGACAAATTTATACATCCTGGTTTCAATGTCATCATGTATAAAAGTTATCTCAACTTAGCACAAAAATTAACTGAAATTACGCCTGGTGATTTTGATAAAAAAGTGATTTTACTTAATTCAGGTGCAGAAGCTGTAGAGAATGCTGTAAAAATTGCTAGAAAACACACCGGAAGGCAATCAGTTGTATCTTTTGTAAGAGGGTTTCACGGCCGTACAAATTTAACAATGTCTATGACAAGTAAAGTAAGACCTTATAAACTCGGATTTGGTCCTTTTGCACCAGAAGTTTATCAAGCACCATATCCTAATATTTCAGAAAAATCCGAATCTTTATCCGAAACAGCTTATATTGATCAAATGATTAATAAGTTACATGATTTCTTTGTTGAAACAGTAGATCCTAGTGAAGTAGCTTGTATCGTGATGGAACCTGTTCAAGGAGAAGGTGGGTTTATTATTCCGGATAAAAAATTCGTGAAAGCAGTTAAAAAAATATGTGAAGATCATGACATTATATTTGTGGCGGATGAAATTCAAACGGGTTTTGCTCGAACAGGAAAAACATTTGCGATTGAACATTTTGATATAGAACCTGATTTAATAACTGTGTCTAAATCATTAGCTGCAGGATTTCCTTTAAGTGGTGTGGTTGGCAAAACGGAAATCATAGATAGTGCATCTCCAGGGGAACTAGGTGGCACATATGCTGGTAATCCTTTAGCGTGTGAAGCTGCTTTAAAAGTCATTGAAATCATTGAAGAGGAAGATTTAAACAATAAAGCAGAAAAAATTGGAAAGCAACTTGAAGATTTCTTATATCACAGCGCAGAACAACATTCATTTATCACGAACATTCGTAGACTTGGCGCTATGGTAGCCTGCGAAATCATCGATGATCAAACTGGCGAACCCAATAAAGCATTAACTGGAAAAATTATTCAAACGGCAAATGAAAATGGTTTGTTATTATTATCTGCTGGTATTAAAGGTAATGTTTTACGTTTCTTAACACCACTTGTTATTTCAGACGATGAATTACAACAGGGATTAGAAATATTATCTGAGACTTTTAAAAATGTGGATATAACAGAAGCACATACAAACGCTTAAAATTTTATTTTTAAATAGAGGGTATAGATAAGTCATACCTCATAACAAAAATAAATGTAAAGGAGAGAATAAAAATGGGTCAATTAGAAGTTTATAACCCTTCTACAAATGAAGTTATAGAACGTTTGAATTACACGAGTCATGATGAAATTAATTCAAAAATTGAACGTGCACATAAAGCATTTGAAGAATGGAAATTAGTGGATGCACACGAACGTTCAGCAAAATTGTATCAATGGGCGAATCTCATTGATGAACATCAAGATGAACTTGCGGAACTGATTACACTTGAGGGTGGAAAACCACTAGCAGAAGCCAAAGGGGAAGTCATCTATGCTAATGCTTATGTTAAGTGGTATGCAGAAGAAGCTAAGCGAGTATATGGACGTACGATACCGGCAAACACGCCATCTAAAAAAATAATGATTGATAAATTTCCAGTAGGTGTAGTAGGTGCAATTACACCCTGGAATTTCCCGGCAGCGATGATAACGCGTAAAATGGCGCCTGCATTGGCAGCTGGATGTACGATTATTTGTAAACCTGCTGTCAAAACACCATTAACAACCATTAAACTTGTTGCGCTAGCACATGAAGCAGGTATACCTGAAGGTGCAATATCTTATATTATTGCGTCTGGTAAAGATGCAGGTGATATCTTCACTTCTCATAAACTGATTAATAAAGTGACATTTACTGGATCGACTGCTGTAGGAAAATCACTGATTGAACAATCTGCGCAAAGTGTAAAAAATGTAACGATGGAGCTAGGTGGTTTAGCACCTTTAATTGTGCATAAAGATGCTGATGTTGAAGCGGCCGTAGATGGCACCATTGCTTCTAAATTTAGAAATGCTGGTCAAACATGTATCTGTGCAAATCGTATCTTTGTACATCAAGATATTGCTGATCAATACACAACGCGCTTGATTGAGAAAGTTAACGAATTAGCTGTCGGTGACGGTTTTCAAGAAGACGTTAAAATTGGCCCGTTAATTGATAAGGCTGCAGTTGAAAAAGTAATGACACATATCACAGATGCACAAGCTAAAGGTGGGAAATTATCACGGACAGTGGATGATATACAAGCGTTAAAAGGAAATTTCCTAAAACCAGTTGTTATCTCTAATGTGAATTTAGATATGAAAGTAATGCATGAGGAAACTTTCGGTCCTGTTGCACCAGTTATGGTTTATGAAGATTTAGATGAAGCAATAAAAATGGCAAACGATACAGAATTTGGTTTAGCTTCCTATTTCTTTACAAATGATTATCGTACAGGACTAAAACTTTATAATGAATTAGAATATGGTGTTGTTGGATGGAATGATGGTGGTCCTTCAGCTGCCCATGCGCCATTTGGTGGCTTGAAAGAAAGTGGCTATGGTAGAGAAGGTGGCACTGAAGGTATAGAGCCATATTTAGAAACGAAATATTTATCCATAGGTATTTAAAGCGCAAGTGAAGAAGTACTAGTCGTAAATAAAGCAAAACTTATGAATCTAAACGAACAAGAAAGTGATGATTAGATTGAAACTAATATTGGAAATTTAAACTCATTCACTTTTAATTCAATGAATGTTATGGGGTATGTAAAATGAAATCTCAATTTAATAAGACGATGAATATTGCTGATGTCTTATTTTTGGCAATTGGCGCAATGCTTGGATGGGGCTGGGTCGTATTGTCAGGAGAATGGGTATCAACAGCAGGTTTTATAGGAAGTATTGTGGCATTTTTACTCGGTGGATTTTTAGTCATTGTTATCGGACTTACATATGCAGAATTAGCTGCTGCAATTCCAGAAACTGGTGGAGGCTTTGTATTTGTTAAAAAAGCCTTCACTCCAGGAATTGCCTTTATATCAGGTTGGTCCGTATTATTTGGCTATGTCTCTGTAATTACATTTGAAGCGGTTGCATTGCCTACCGTGATCGACTACGTCATTCCATTTCAACATCAAGGATTGATGTGGAATATCGCAGGTTGGGATGTATATTTCACATGGGTTATCATTGGCTCAATTGGAAGTGTCATTTTAACTTCACTTAATTATTTTGGTGTCAAACCTGCAGCAATTATGCAAACTGTTTTTACAATTTTTATTGTAGGTGTTGGTTTATTACTTGTATTTGGAGCGGGCTTTAATGGTAATTTCAACAATTTACAACCATTTGAAAATGGCGTTAGTGGAACAATGTCTGTCTTAATGATGATTCCATTTCTATTTGTTGGTTTTGATGTCATTCCACAAATCGCAGAAGAAGTTAAAGCACCTGCGAAAAAAATCGGCGGTATTTTAATATTATCAATTATCGCCTCTGTAATTTTTTATTTGCTCATTGTTTTTGGTGTGGCAACAGGCTTATCACCTAAAGCTTTAAGCAACAGTAATTTGGCAACAGCAGATGCAATGGCCAACTTATTTGGTCATAGTGGATTTGGTGTCTTACTTGTATTAGGCGGTGTAGCTGGCATAATTACAAGTTGGAATGCTTTTATCATTGGCGGTAGTAGAATTTTGTATGCTATGGCAAAAAATCACATGATTCCTAAGTGGTTTGCATTTATTCATCCTAAGTATAAAACACCTACACCCGGTATTCTGTTTCTTGGTGTATTAGCGTTCGTTGCGCCACTTTTAGGTAGAGCAGCACTTGTATGGATCGTTAATGCTGGCGGTATTGGTGTGGTATTAGGCTATTTACTCGTAGCGATTTCATTTATGAAATTACGCAAAGTGCAACCTGATTTAGCTAGACCTTATCGTATAAAAAATGGCAAACTCGTTGGTAGTATAGCTATTATTTTAAGTGTTTTGTTTATAGTCATTTATTTACCTGGCATGCCATCATCATTGGCATGGCCTTCTGAATGGCTTATCGTATTGGCTTGGTATGTTATAGCAGCGATTTTATATATAACACAAACAAGAAAATCTACTACGAATGTGCCTGTAAATGCACATGTGGATAAAGAGTAGAATGAAATAAAGCCATGATCACAACGTTATTGTTTAAAATAGTTATGTTGATTTTGGCAAAGCTTACGCATAAAAATGATGAGTGAAATTTAATCATAATTAAATTAATCAAAATAAAGCAAAGCCTGAGACATTTATGCGTCTCAGGCTTTGTCTTATTTTGAATATCATTTCTACTTTGCAATGTGAATGAGTTGGTCGCCAGGACTTATCCATTGTTTTTTTAAACAAAGTTTATAAAGAAGGAAACTAATGATGGCTGGCAATAAAATATGGAAAGTAATGATTAAGCACCAAGTCTGTATAGAACCACCCATTGTATTGATAGTCATAATTTGACCGATGAATCCACTCGTCCCCATACCAGCCCCTGCAGCGTTATTCGTCATAGGAAAGAACGTTGTCATAATAGGTGCGACAATCGCACTGGTAACAGTAGGTGGTAGTAAAATCATTGGATGCTTAATGATATTAGGGACTTGCAGCATACTTGTACCAATACCTACTGAAAGCACACCACCCCAACCATTATCTTTATAACCAGTGACTGCAAAACCAATCATTTGTGAAGCACATCCGATTGTTGCCGCCCCTGCAGCGAGACCGTTTAAGTCCAACATCAACGCTAATGCTGCGCTAGATATCGGTGCAGTTAAAGCTAAACCAAAGATAACAGCAACTAAGATGCCCATGATGAAAGGTTGTTGCTCCGTAGATGCAATAATAATTGTCATAAATTGATTTAATGCTGGTCCGAAAGCTTTTGCGATAAAGCCACCTATTAATATCGTTAGTAGTGGAGATAAAATAATATCGATTTTAGTTTTTCCAGCATATAATCTACTCAGTTCAACAACGATAACTGTAGCAATATAAGCGCTTACTGGCCCCCCATCAAAAGTCGTATAACCTAAGGTACCTACAATAACACAAGAAAATGTAACAAGTGGTTTTGCGCCTAAACCGTAAGCAATCGCCACACCGATAGCAGCACCAGTCATGGACATTGCTACTTTACCAACTTCTGATAGAAATGTCAGATTTAATTGTGGTAGTAATGTTTGTTCTCCAAGCGTTTCTAAAATTAAGCCGATAATCAAAGAGCCAAATAAACCTAAAGCCATATAACTTAGCGCTTCAATGATCCATCTATGTAAATAATTTTTCATATTTCCTCCCCTTAAAATCATTGGTAATTAGCAAATTAATATAATTATATAGTTTGTTGTTATTTATGGCTAGACTATTTATCGATTTCTCATAAAGTTACATCGATTTTACTTACTAAGAAAGTATTGATGAAATAAGGTATAGATTCGGGGTGCAAACATTTTTAATAAAAGTACTCGCTATTTTGATAAATGACATATGTGTACGTTAGATTGCGTACAGAGGACAATAAATATAGGTTGAATTTGTAAATCGTTGATACAACTGCATTTAAACATTAATATATAAAAACACACACTAACTTTTAAACGTTAGTGTGTGTTTTAAATGTTATTTATGTTTGCTACTTTTCCTGGGAAATATAAAGATATTACTGATTAATCATTAAGCTTTGTTTACTGATGCATCATAGATAGAGTCGATTGTATCTGCTAAAATTTTATCAAATTCTTCATCTGATTGATTGACATTTAAGTCATTGATTAATGCACGAGAGAAACTAGCAATTAAGTCTTTGTTTTGTTTTAAAACTTCGTTAGCATGCTCTCTGCTATAACCACCAGATAAAGCAACGACACGAACCACATTAGGGTGTGCGATTAATTCTTGATATTGGTTTGCTTTAGTTGGGATTGTTAATTTTAGCATTACGAGTTCATCGTCATTTAATTTATTTAACTCTGCTAAGATTGCACTTGCTAAATATGATTCAATCTCTGCTTTGTTATCAGCATTGATATTCACTTCTGGTTCGATAATTGGTACCAAACCGGCAGAGATGATTTGTTTTCCGATTTCGAATTGTTGTTGTACGACTTGATCAATACCAGTTTTATTAAATTCTAAAATATTTGAACGCATTTTTGTACCAAAAATTTTATGGTCATTTGCACGGTTTAATAATTTATCTAAGTCTGGAATTGGCTTCATTAACTGTACGCCGTTTTGTTCTTCAGCTAAACCTTTATCTACTTTTAAGAAAGGAACGACACCTTTATCAGCTAAATAGTCACCAGTATGTTTACCATCTACTTCACGATCCATTGTTTGTTCGAAAAGAATTGCACCGATGATTTTATCAGAACTGAATGAAGGTGATGAAACAATTCGTGTACGCATATCATGCACAAGTTTAAACATTTCATCTTCACTGTTATATTGGTCTTCAGTTACACCATAGTCACTTAATGCTTTAGGGGTACTTCCACCACTTTGGTCTAACGCAGCAATGAAACCTTTGCCATTTTTTACTTTATCAAATTGTTCTTTATTCATTCTTACCACTCCTTTTACTTTTATTCATATATAGTATGATAAAAAATAGATGCCAACGCAAGTTGTAGGCTCTAAGTGAAACGAATTATTCATATTTTAATAGGGTAAGCGATGTTTTATTATTCATTGGTACATATTATTTCGTTAGTGCTATTAAAAATATAGGTGTTGGATTATAAAATTCATCTTGTGTTTGATAAATACGTTGATAAATGGTCGTATCTACATGAATGGACTTCTTATTTATTTGGTTAATGATATTTAAATCATATTGAGGTCGACTGTAGTGATTAATTGAAATACTTTGCTTTATATTTTCACTCTCCGCTAACATCGTGTCTTCTAAAGCATGATGTGCGTGGTGAATTGGTATATTACTATAATCAGTAAAAGCATCTTTTCCATAATCTCCATCGATATTAATGAGTGTAGCATTTGGTTTTAAAACCCGTAACCATTCTTGGTAGGCAGCTTTTGTATCTGGCAATAACCAAGTGACATTTCTAGAAATGACTAGGTCAAAACATGCGTCGTCAAAGTGTAAATGCTCAGCATCCATGACTTGAAAGTTGACATTCATATTAAAACGTAAAGCATTTTGCTTTGCAGATTGAATCATTTCAGGGGAAAGGTCAATGCCAGTAACTTGTGCGCCTTGTTGTTGGCATAGTATTGCCAAAAAACCTGCACCTGTGCCAATGTCTAAGATTTTCATACCAGGTTTAATTGTTATAATCTGATTTATCTCAGCTAACCATCTTTCTGCGTGCACACTTTTTAGTTCTGCTTGCTTATCTTGACTAAAGGATGACGCACGCTTATTCCAATAATTAATTATTTTATTTTTGTTCATGATAAATACCTCATTTATTATAAATACACTATATATGAATTATAAGCTATTTTAGCTGAAAAGTATGGGGATTAATAGTTTTGTAAAAAGAAAAACGGGACAGGAATCGCTTGTAAAGCATGATTTCTGTCCCGTTCTTTATGTGCGTTATTCTAATTACTTACGTGGTAGTCCGTATTGATTACCTGCTTTGTCACTGTCAGTAATCATGTAAAAGAATGCGACGATATTTAAAATGAAGAAAATAATACTGCCAATGCCTAAAACGGCTTCTAAAATATTGAAAAATATGCCTTCGCCGTATGTGGTGTATGAACCAATAAAAAATAATAAGAAAAAGATACTAAATATAATTGGAAAAGTCATTGTTCGGCCAATATCATGCATGCGTCTTGTAGCTACTGAAAAATCTGGGATAAAGATAATAATTGTAAATAAAGCGCTAATTGCGTCGCTCATCGACATAGGTATTTTGAAAATATGATCAAATAGTATAGCCAATAGGATGGAGATTAACACATTGACCAAAAATGGAAACCACAATTCTTTTCTTCTAGCACGCCCTTTAAAATCAAACGCATTTTGCCAATACAATTTATAATAATGCCACATGATATAAACTCCTTTGTCAAATATTGATAACAAACAATATTATTCTAACAAAATTAAAATCTATAGCAACTTAAAAACGTATTAAATTTGTTCTATCAAAAAGAAAATAACAACTTTTTGAAAAAATATAAAACTAATATTAATACATTATTTATGAATAATAATACAAAAAGAAAGTTTGTTCCGTTTGTTAATTTCGTTAAATTTAAACTTAACACTGTGATTAGAACGAATTTCAAGACTGTGGATGTTATAAAAATTATATATTTATTCATCTTTTGAGTTTGTGATTTTTGAATGTAATTTGCATTATTATTAAAAGTTCGTTAGGCTCATGTTTGTAATTTAATAAATGGTTTTGCTAAAAAATTATACTAATTAGCAAATTTTTTACATATTTTACTAACAATAAGGGGTGTCTATTGTGAAAAAAGAAAGAGTAAAAGTAATGGATTGGACGACCTTTATAGGGTCTTCGCTGATATTACTTATTGCAGTTATTCCGATGATGGTTTTTCCTAAGGCCAGTCAGGACATAATAACGCATTTAAATGATGTCGTGTCGAGTACACTTGGCTCAGTATATTTATTGATTGGACTTGCAACGTTAATATTTGTACTATACATCGCATTTGGTAAATATGGCAATGTAACGCTTGGTGAAGCGACAGATAAGCCAGAATTTAATAATTTTAGTTGGGCAGCTATGCTGTTTTGTGCCGGAATTGCTTCAGATATCTTATACTGGGGCGTTATTGAATGGGCATTCTATTATCAAGATCCACCACATGGCGGTAAAGGAATGACGGATAGTGCATTGAATTACGCTACTATGTATGGCATGTTCCATTGGGGTCCAATTGCTTGGGCTACATTTGTACTGCCAGCATTGGCAATTGGTTATCTTGTTTTTATCAAGAAAAAACCAGTTTACAAAATCAGTCAAACAATGCGTCCGATCTTAAAAGGTCAGACAGATGGCATTATAGGAAAAATAGTTGATATTCTATTTATCTTTGGTCTACTTGGTGGCGCAGCTACGTCACTAGCACTTGGCGTACCAATGATTTCTGCAGGTATAGAAAAATTAACAGGTATAGGAGACAGTATGTTGATGCGTAGTATTATTCTATTCACAATTACAGCTGTCTTTGCATATAGTTCTTACTCTGGTTTGAAAAAAGGAATTAAAGTTTTAAGTGATGCAAATGTTATTTTATCTTTTGTATTACTAGGATTTGTATTTATTGTTGGACCAACGGTATTCATCATGGAAACCTCTATTACAGGCATGGGTAACATGATTAAAAACTTCTTCCAAATGGCTACATGGATTGAACCATTTGGTGGCATAGGTGGTCGTAAAGAAACGAATTTCCCACAACAATGGACGATTTTCTATTGGTCATGGTGGATTGTATATGCGCCATTTATAGGATTGTTTATTGCACGTATTTCTAAAGGGCGTACACTTAAAGAAATTGTGCTTGGTACAATCATTTATGGAACGTTAGGATGTGCACTGTTCTTTGGTATTTTTGGTAACTATGCAGTTTATTTACAAATCACTGGTTCATTCGATGTGATTCATTTCTTAAATACGCATGGCACAGAGGCTACTATTATAGAAGTGATGCATCAATTGCCGTTCCCTAATTTAATCATCGTGCTATTCTTGTTATCTGCATTCTTATTCTTAGCAACAACATTTGATTCAGGTTCTTATATATTGGCCGCGGCTTCTCAAAAGAAAGTCATAGGCGAGCCATTAAAAGCAAATAGATTATACTGGGCTTTTGCTCTATGTCTATTACCATTTGGATTGATGTTAGTAGGTGGGGAACAAGCTTTAGAAGTCTTAAAGACAGCTTCTTTATTGGCAAGTGTCCCTCTGTTGGCTATATTTGTCATGATGATGATTTCATTCTTAAGGACATTGTCCGAAGATAGATTGAAACGTGAAGATAGAGCAGAAAAATCTAGGGAAGTAGAAAGAC
>ERZ1023458.129-NODE-129-length-20121-cov-4.117263_pt1 | contig 20121 bp, 19 predicted proteins | sample MGYA00380527_ERZ1023458 | MGnify/ENA primary metagenome ERZ1023458 (study PRJEB33173, sample SAMEA4830409) | metagenome | study: EMG produced TPA metagenomics assembly of the PRJEB25223 data set...
GTCAGAACACACCATACCTGCGCCTTCTTGACCTCTATGTTGTAAACTGTGTAACCCCATATACGTCAATTGTGCTGCCTCATGATGATTCCAAATACCGAAAACGCCACATTCTTCATTTAATCCGTTGTAGTCATACATTTAGGAATTGCTCCTTCCCACTGTTCATTCAATTGTTTCACATCACGTGAAATTATAGTGTCGCCATTTGAAAATACAAAGTTCTCATTTTCTGTTAATGTACCAACTTGAATGGCATCTGCTATTTCTAAAGGTTGATCGCCTTTTACAGCCACAATATAACGCCCTTGTGTTTCGCTGAATAATTGCTCATTCTTAAGATTTAAAGTTACATCTAAGCCCATTTGATAATGTGCACTAATACGAGCTAATGTCATTAACAGTCCACCTTTACCAACTGTTTGTACGTGAGAAGCAATACCACTGCGGATTGCTTTTTTAATTGACTCTCCTCTTTTGACTTCATTTGATAAATCAATGGTTTCAACCTCGTGATTCACTTTACCGTAAAGTAATTTTTCAATTTGACTCCCACCAAAATCGCTATGTGTATCGCCTACAATGTAAAGCGTATCACCTGCTTTGGGCGTGAAATCATTGAAATAATCAATTTTTTCAATCAAACCAACCATGCCTACAATAGGTGTAGGGAATATTGAAGTCTCTTTTGTTTCGTTATACAGGGAAACATTACCCGAAACTACTGGCGTCTTTAATATTTCACAAGCTTCTGCCATACCTTTCGTAGAATCTGCTAATTGTTGATAAATTTCTTTTTTCTCTGGTGATCCATAGTTCAAACAATCAGTCATCGCTAAAGGCGTAGCACCAACAGAGATCAAATTACGGTATGCTTCTGCTACTACCATCTTTCCACCTTCATATGGATTATTAAAGACAAATCGTGCTTCACCATCTATCGTAGAAGCAATTGCTTTATTTGAACCTTCGACACGAACAACGGAAGATTGTAATCCTGGTTTGACAATAGTATTCGCACCAACTTGTTGATCATACTGTTCATATAAATAGCGTTTGGAAGCAATCGTTGGATGAACAAGTAAACGATTAAATATATCTTCAACATCAATATCACTATAGTCATTTTGTGGTTCATTATATAGTGGTGTTTCACCTTCAAGTACATATACAGGCGCTTGATCAGATAATGGCTGTACTGGTATATCAGCGAAAATTTCATCTTCATATGTAAGGACAAAACGGTCTGTATCTGTAACTTCACCGATAACTGCACTATCCAATTCGTGTTTATCAAATAAATTCAAAAATTTAGCTTCAGATCCTTTTTCTACTACTAATAGCATACGTTCTTGGGTTTCAGAGAGCATCATTTCATAAGGAGAAATACCTTTTTCTCTTGTTGGTACTTTTTCTAATTGTAGATGTAAGCCACTGCCACCTTTAGCAGCCATTTCTGATGAGGATGATGTTAATCCTGCTGCCCCCATATCTTGAATACCTACTAACTCATCGAATGTAATTGCTTCTAAAGTTGCTTCCATTAATTTTTTTCCAACAAATGGATCTCCGATTTGTACAGAAGGTCTTTTACTTTCACTATCTTCACTTAACTCTTCTGAAGCAAAAGTTGCACCATGAATGCCGTCACGACCTGTTTTCAACCCTACATATATAACCGAATTACCCGAACCTTTAGCAGTACCTTTTTGAATTTTATCGTGATCAATAATGCCTACACACATTGCATTCACCAGTGGATTGCCATCATATCTATCATCAAACTCTATCTCACCCGCAGTAGTTGGAATTCCAATACAATTACCATAGCCTCCAATACCGGCTACTACACCACGTAATAAACGACGATTTTGTTTTTCTGTCAATTCACCAAAGCGTAAACTATTCAATAAATTTATCGGTCTAGCACCGATGGAAACAATATCTCGTATAATGCCTCCTACGCCAGTAGCAGCACCCTGATAAGGTTCAACAGCTGAAGGATGATTATGTGATTCAACTTTAAATACCACTGCTTGATTGTCACCAATATCTACCACACCCGCACCTTCACCAGGACCCATCAATACATGTTCTCCTGAAGTTGGAAACTGAGTTAAAAATGGTTTTGAATGCTTATAAGAACAATGTTCACTCCACATTACAGAGAAAATTCCAATTTCAGTAAAATTGGGTTCACGACCTAGAATTTCACATACTTTATCGTATTCTGACTCTGATAACCCCATATCTTTATATCGTTTTTCTAATTTGATTTCTTCCACACTTGGTTCAATAAACTTAGACATTTTGTTCCCTCCAACTATTTACCATTGCTTCAAATAATTTAACGCCACTATCAGTTCCTAATAAAGAGTCCATTGCGCGTTCGGGGTGCGGCATCATGCCACAAACATTTCCATTTTCATTGACAATACCTGCAATATCATTGTACGAACCATTGGGATTATCCTTATACTTTAAAATGATTTGATTGTTTTCTGCTAATCTGTCATACATTTCTGATGTACAATAGTAATGACCTTCACCATGCGCTACAGGATATATTACTGTTTCATTTGCTTCATATAATTTGGTATATGGCGTTTGGTTATTTACAACTTTTAATAGCTCATTTTGGCTTACAAATAAATGTGAATCATTATGCAATAAAGCGCCTGGAAGCAAACCTATCTCAGTAAGAATTTGAAATCCGTTACAAACACCTAATACTGGTTTCCCTTCATTCGCGAAACGTTTAACTTCTTCAGTGATAGGTGCAACACTCGCCATCGCACCTGAACGTAAGTAGTCACCAAAAGAGAAACCACCGGGTATTAACACACCATCAAAACCTTCTAAAGATGTATTTCTATAGTCCACATATTCTGCTTCTACACCGGATTTCAATGCTGCATTATACATATCCCTATCACAATTAGATCCTGGGAATTTTAGCACTGCAAATTTCATTATGCTTTCTCCCCTTCTTCCAATACTTTATAGCTATATTCTTCAATAACTGTATTTGCAAAAAGTTTTTCGCTTAAAGTAGTAACGACATTGTGAACTGCAGCATCAGTAGCTTCATCAACTGTCATGTACAATAATTTACCAACACGTATATCATTAACTTGTGTGTATCCTAGATCATGTACTGCGCGATTTAAAGCTTGTCCTTGTGTATCTAATACTTGTGGTTGTAATGTGATATGCAATTCAATTGTTTTCATTTTATAGTTCCTCCAATTTATTAAGAAAAGTTTGATAAGTTTCTATGATTGAACCCGTTTCTTCACGATAAACATCTTTATCAAAATTTGTATCACTATATTTATCCCAAATACGACATGTATCTGGTGAAATTTCATCTGCTAATAGAATTTGACCATCCTTGCTGCGCCCAAATTCTATTTTGAAATCTACAAGTCGTAAATCCATACCATCCATTAATTCAATCAACACTGCATTAATTGTTTTTGCTGCCTCTTTTAATTTTTCAATTTCTTCTTTACTAGCTAAATGTAATAACTGTATGTGATCTTCTGTAATTAAAGGGTCATTTAAATCATCGTTTTTATAGAAGAATTCAACTAAAGGACTTTCAAACGTATGTCCTTTATCAAAGCCTAATCTCTTTGTTATAGAACCCGCAGCGATGTTTCTCACTACGACTTCTAATGGTATAATTTCCACAGATTTCGCGAGTTGTTCAGTTTCTGATAGTTGCTCGATAAAGTGACTATCAATATCACGTTCTTGAATAAAACTAAAAATCCTAGAAGTAATTTGATTATTTAAACGACCTTTACCTTCTATAAAATCTTTTTTCGCTCCATTGCCGGCTGTGACTTCATCCTTATACTCAATTCGAAGTACATCCGATTGCGCCGTAGAAAAAATTCTTTTCGCTTTTCCTTCATATAACAAAGACATTAGCTATGTCTCCCTTCAAAATGATTTAGTAAAGTTTGTTCTGTTTGTTCTACATGATTTGTAAGCACAGTAAGGTGACCCATTTTTCGGTCTGGTTTGCGACTTATTTTGCCATAAATATGTACATGCCATTCAGGATGAGCATCGAATTTATGTTCCAGCAAATCTAAATCTCTTCCTAATAAATTCATCATTACACTAGGTTTTAATAATTCGATTTTTTCTGGTAACTTGTGACCAGTAACTGCTAATATATGTGTATCAAATTGCGAATAATCGCATGCTTCTATTGAATAATGTCCAGAATTATGAGGTCTAGGTGCAATTTCGTTCACAAACAATTGATTGCTTGTATCGATGAAAAACTCCACCGTGAACGTACCCACAAAATGAATATGTTCGATAATTTTCTCAACTTCTTTTCGTGCCATTTGTTCAATTTGTGGTTGTACACGAGCAGGTACAACTGTCTTAAATAATATTTGGTTTTGATGTTCATTCTCTTGTAATGGAAAATACGTGATTTGATTATCGTTACCGATGGTTACTGTTAAAGAAACCTCTTTTTGTAGTTCTAAAAATTTTTCAGCAACACATTCTTGTTTATTAATTAATGTTTTGGCATTATCCAAATCTGCTTCATTTATAATAAGCGCTTGCCCTTTTCCGTCGTATCCACCAAATCTTGTTTTTACCATAAACGGAAAACCAATATTTTCTACAGCTTGAGATAAACTGTCTGCATCGGATAACTTCACAAATGGTGCTACTTGAGTTCCGGCATTTTGCAATGTTTGTTTTTCAATCAATCTATCTTGTAATAGTTGTATAGCTTGATAACCTTGAGGAATATTATATTGGGAAACTAATGTTTGTAATTGATTCGCAGAAATATTTTCAAATTCATATGTGATAACGTCGGATAATTCACCTAGTTGGACAAGCGATTGTTCGTCATCATAGTTTGCATTTATAAACTGATGTGCTACATGTTGGCATGGACAATTTTCATCGGGATCTAACACAATAACTTTAAAACCCATTTTCTGAGCAGATTGTGCCATCATTTTACCTAATTGCCCACCACCAATAATTCCAATCGTTGATCCAAATGATAGTTTATTGAAGTTCATGTTGCATCTCACTCACTTTCTCAACCAATGATTTTTCATAATTTTCCAAATTCTTTTGGACTACTTTATTACCAATGCTGAGCATTCTGGCAGCAAGTATTCCCGCATTTTTTGCCCCAGATTTCCCTATAGCTGTCGTAGCCACAGGAATACCACCTGGCATTTGGACAATAGATAGGAGAGAGTCTAATCCTTTTAAGCTTTTAGATTCTATAGGTACACCAATTACTGGTAACGTCGTCATCGAGGCAACCATACCTGGTAAGTGTGCTGCACCACCAGCACCAGCAATAATGACATCATAGCCATCATCTCTGGCTCCTTCAGCAAATTCATACATTAATTGAGGCGTACGATGTGCAGAAACAACTTTCTTTTCATACGGTATATCTAGTTGCTCTAACATTTGACAACTTTCTTTCATAGTCTCCCAATCGGAAGAACTACCCATTATGACTACCACTTTCAAAATGAACACCCTTTCAGAAATTTGAAATGTTATGACTATTAGATGTATATTACAGATATAGCATAACAACTAAAAATCACTTTTTCAATCAAAAATCGAACTTTAATACAAAAAAATCGTTAAATTTTCGTCTTTTGGTTGAAAAACATGATGGTAATTATGTTAAAGTTAAGTAAAGTTCATACATTGGAGGAGGATTTTTTCATGGTCGCAAAAATTTTAGACGGTAAACAAATCGCAAAGGATTATAGACAAGGTCTAAAAGATCAAGTCGAGGCTTTACAAACTAAGGGTTACACACCAAAATTATCAGTAATATTAGTAGGTAACGATGGTGCAAGTAAAAGTTATGTGAATTCAAAAAAGAAAGCTGCAGAAAAAATCGGTATGATTTCTGAAATCGTACATTTAGATGAAAGTGCTAGTGAAGATAAAGTATTAAGCGAACTTCAACGCTTAAATGAAGATGATAGTGTGAGTGGTATATTAGTTCAAGTTCCGCTACCAGATCAAGTAAGTGAACAAAAAGTATTAGAATCGATTAATCCTGCTAAAGATGTTGATGGATTTCATCCTGAAAATATAGGTAAATTATATATTGACCAACAAACATTTGTACCTTGTACACCACTTGGTATCATGGAGTTACTAAATCATGCTGACATTGATTTAGAAGGTAAAGATGCTGTTGTTATAGGTAGAAGTCATATTGTAGGTCAACCAGTTTCAAAACTATTATTACAAAAAAACGCTTCAGTTACGATTTTGCATTCAAGAACTAAAGATATGCATCAACATTTAAAAAATGCTGACATTATCGTTAGTGCTGTCGGACGTCCTGGTCTTGTTACTAAAGATGATGTTAAAGAAGGCGCAGTTGTAATTGATGTAGGTAATACACCTGACGAAAACGGCAAATTAAAAGGTGATATTGCCTATGATGAAGTTAAAGAAATTGCTGGAGCTATTACACCTGTGCCTGGTGGTGTAGGCCCAATGACGATTACAATGGTATTAAACAATACACTTATGGCAGAAAAAATGCGTAGAGGCATCGAATAACACTATTGTTTTAAGAAACATATTTCAAAAATGAACAAAGTTGAGACATCTTATCTTTAACTACTAAATAAATAAACGTCAATTTCTATTGTAACAATCTAGAAATTGACGTTTATTTTTTATGTAATGCTGCAACGCTTTTACTCATTGACCAATATGTCTTGTTTCATTTAAAGATAGTTTTAATCTTACTTATTCCTTTCAAATCACTTAGTTTAATTGTAAAAGATGCCTATTATTTCAGTGAGATTTCTGCCCCACCACATATCTGCTTTTAAATAATGTTCTAAAATAATCCATCCATTTTAAAACATACTTTAATGAAGTTTTCTTCGAATATCACTCAATTTTGTTTAATTGCTATTATGTTAATCAAAAAATATTACAATTAACTGAATTTTTTCAAAAAATTATCACTCAATTTACACTATTACGTTATATTAAGACTATAGTACGATGTAATTTCATTCAAAATAACATATTGTGTATTTAAGATAAAAAATAAATGACGCTCATACGGAGGTTTACGTTATGAATAAATTAATGCAGTCATTATCAGCACTCGGTGTATCTGCAACACTTGTTTCACCTAATTTAAGTGCAGAAGCAACAGAAAATTCTATACCTGAATTAAAAGGAACAAACGATGTAATCATTGATAAAGGAAATAACTATAATTTATTAAATGGTGTACGTGCCTATGATAAAGAAGATGGTGACTTGACGCACAAAATTTCAGTAAATGGAAATATAAATACAGAAAAAGAAGGAAAATATAAAGTTGAATATACTGTAGAAGATTCAGAAGGTGCAATGAATAAATCAGTAAGATATATCGAAGTAAAATAATTCATGAATACATATGTCACTATGAAATTCACTTCAAATCATTAATATTTGGTGTGAATTTATCCTATCGCCTAAAATATGACACTTTTCACAAAATGTACACATAATTTTAACAAATCTTTGAAAGCCCGTCAGACGTTGAGTTTGTTGGGTTTCTTTTAATTTTACAATAATTTTTTTTACACAAACACTTGTAAATATTGCGTAATATCTTAAAATTGATGGTAAGCCCTACAATTGTAGTATTAGGAGGTCAAAAAAGTGTCAAAATTTAAGTCTTTGCTTCTACTCTTTGGCTCACTAATTATACTTAGTGGTTGTTCAAATGTAGAAGTTTTAAACCCAAAAGGGCCGGTAGCAAGTGACTCGAAGTTCTTGATTATTTATTCAATCATCTTCATGCTTGTTATTATTGCCGCCGTACTTATCATGTTTACTCTGTTTCTATATAAATATAGATTACACAAAACAGAAGAAGCAGGTAAGATGCATCACAGTGCTTTAATGGAAACAATTTGGTTTATCATTCCGGTGATCATCGTTATCGCTTTAGCTATCCCTACAGTAAAATCACTTTACATGTACGAAGCTAAACCAGATAAACAAGACGATCCACTTGTTGTTTATGCAACAAGTGGTTCTTCAGTTATCCTGATGAAAAAATTGAAACTGTTAATCACTTAACAATACCTAAAGATCGCCCTGTTGTCTTTAAACTCCAATCAATGGATATGATGACAAGTTTCTGGATTCCACAATTAGGTGGTCAAAAATATGCGATGACTGGTATGACAATGGATTGGACATTAACTGCTAGTGAAGAAGGTACGTTCCGAGGACGTAACTCAAACTTCAACGGTGAAGGATTCGCTCGCCAAACATTTGATGTTAATTCAGTAAGCCAAAGTAAATTCAAGGATTGGGTAAAAGATGCTCAAAGTCAAAAGAAATTAGATCAAGATACTTTTGATAAACAACTTTTACCAACTACTGAAAATAAAAACTTAACTTTCAGTGGTACGCACATGGCGTTTGTTGATCCAGCAGCTGATCCTGAGTATATTTTCCATGCTTATGATCGATTCAATTACGTACAGAAAGATCCTAACTTTAACACACCTAAAGAAATTAAAGAGGATGTATTAGATAAACCTAATAAACCTGCACGTAAGCCACAAATCACAAACGCTAACTATGAACGTCATGGTATGAAAGCTATGATTCTAGGCAATAATGAACCATATAATAGTGAATTCAAAGATGAAGAATCACACAATATGGACGAAATGGAAAAAATCTCAGAAGGTGCTAAAGATGAAGAAGCATCTAAAGCTGAGAAAAAAGACCATGAACATGGAGGTGGACATTAATGAGTTTCCCATGGGATCAATTACTCGTTCAAGGTAACTGGATGATTACAATGGCACAAATTGGTGCACCGTTTGCTATCATCGCAGTGATCGCAGTAATTACTTATTTTAAATTGTGGAAATATCTATACAGAGAATGGTTCACATCTATTGACCATAAAAAAATTGGTGCTATGTATTTAATCTGTGCTGTATTAATGTTCGTACGTGGTGGTATTGATGCCCTAATGATGCGTACACAATTAGCAATTCCAGATAATACATTCTTAGAAGGAAACCACTATAATGAAGTCTTTAGTACGCACGGCGTAATAATGATTATCTTTATGGCGATGCCTTTCATTTTTGGTTTATGGAATGTTATTGTACCTCTTCAAATTGGTGCAAGAGACGTTGCATTCCCTGTATTAAATAACGTAAGTTTCTGGTTATTCTTCTCTGGTATGTTGTTATTCAACCTATCATTTATAATCGGAGGCTCACCTGCAGCTGGTTGGACTAACTATGCACCGCTTGCAGGAGAATTCAGTCCTGGACCTGGGGTTAACTACTACCTTATCGCGATACAGATTTCTGGTATAGGTACCCTAATGACTGGTATTAACTTCTTTGTAACAATACTTAGATGTAAAACACCTACGATGAAATTTATGGAAATGCCAATGTTCACGGTTACTACTTTCATTACAGCATTAATCGTTATTTTGGCTTTCCCAGTATTGACAGTAGCTTTAGCACTGTTCACAACAGATAGAATCTTCGATACTGCATTCTTTACAGTCGCGAATGGCGGTATGCCAATGTTATGGGCTAACTTCTTCTGGGTATGGGGGCACCCCGAAGTTTATATCGTTATCCTACCGGCATTCGGTATTTATTCAGAAATCATTCCAACATTTGCACGTAAACGTCTGTTTGGTCACCAAAGTATGGTGTGGGCAACAGCAGGAATCGCATTCTTAAGTTTCTTAGTTTGGGTTCACCATTTCTTCACTATGGGTAATGGTGCATTAATTAACTCATTCTTCTCGATTACAACTATGCTGATTGGTATACCAACAGGTGTTAAAATCTTTAACTGGTTGTTTACGCTTTATCAAGGCCGTATCACCTTTGAATCACCTATGTTATTCGCATTAGGTTTCATACCTAACTTCTTAATTGGTGGTGTAACAGGTGTCATGCTTTCTATGGCAGCAGCCGACTATCAGTATCATAATACGTACTTCTTAGTTGCTCACTTCCACTACACATTAGTGGCTGGTGTTGTATTTGCTTGTCTAGGTGCTTTAATTTTCTGGTGGCCTAAGATGACTGGATTTAAATTGAACGAGACATTAAACAAATGGTGTTTCTGGTTATTCATAATCGGATTTAACGTTTGTTTCATACCACAATTCATTCTTGGTTTAGATGGTATGCCTCGTCGTTTATACACTTATATGCCAGAAGATGGATGGTGGATGTTAAACGCAATCTCTACTGTCGGAGCATTAATGATGGCATTAGGCTTTATGTTCTTAGTTGCTAGTATCGTATACAGCTTCTTCAAAGCACCACGTGAAGCTACTGGTGATAACTGGTATGGCTTAGGACGTACATTAGAGTGGTCAACTGCTTCAGCAATGCCACCTAAATACAACTTTGCTGTTACGCCAGATTGGAATGACTACGATACATTTGTGAATATGAAAGAACACGGTAGACACTACTTAGATAATCACAATTATTCTGATATCCATATGCCAAATAATACGCCAGTTGGTTTCTGGATGGGAATTTTCTTCACAATCGGAGGATTCTTCCTTGTCTTTGAAACAATACTCCCTGCAGTTATTTGCTTAATAGGTATCTTTGGTACTATGATTTACCGCAGTTTCCAAGTAGACCACGGTTATCATATCCCAGCTTCTGAAGTAGCAGAAACCGAAAAACGTTTACGTGAAGCACGTATAAAAGAAAGGGAGGCTGTAAGTCATGAGTCATGATGCAAACACTATTGATCAACGTTCGCATGAAGGTAATTTAAATAGACTTGGCTTTTGGATATTCCTTACAGCAGAAGTCTCATTATTCGGTACGCTATTCGCAACCCTATTAACGCTTCAACACGGTGGCGACTATGGCGGTAAAATGACAACTGAGATGTTCGAATTACCCCTAGTTTTAATAATGACATTTGCGTTATTAATTAGTTCATACACTTGTGGTATTTCTATTTACTATATGAGACAAGAAAAAGCAAAATTAATGACAATATGGATGGTTATCACTTTACTATTCGGACTTGTGTTCGTAGGCTTTGAAATTTATGAGTTTGCTCACTATGTTTCAGAAGGTGTTAACTTAACTATTGGTTCTTATTGGTCTAGTTTCTTTATTCTATTAGGAACTCACGGTGCCCACGTATCATTAGGTATTGTTTGGATTACATGTTTATTAATTCAAGTTGCAATGCGTGGATTAAATAAAGATAATGCTCCTAAGTTATTTATAGTAAGCTTATACTGGCACTTCTTAGATGTTGTTTGGATCTTCATCTTTACTGCCGTATATATGATAGGGATGGTGTTTAGCGGATGAATACAATTGTAAAACACACAGTCGGTTTTATTGGCTCAATCGTATTGACTATTTTAGCAGTATTCGTAACCTTATACACATCAATGGCACTTAATGCTAAGATTACAATCATCTTTGGCTTTGCTTTTATCCAAGCTGCAGTACAATTATTAATGTTCATGCACTTAACTGAAGGTAAAGATGGAAACTTACAAGGATTTAAAGTTATATTTGCGGTTATCATTACTCTAATTACAGTTATTGGTACGTATTGGGTAATGCAAGGTGGACACTCAAGCCACTTATAAACCCAAAAAAGACTTCTCGAAAGAGAAGTCTTTTTTTTATAGTTTTATTTATCAACCTCCCCTATGCTTTCAATCTATAATTTACTTTGTAACATTTCTTTCCACAAAAGATGTAGAATATAATTGATAATGTTATTTTTGCAATAGGAGTATTAGATAAATTATGAAACAACCAATTATTATTGATACAGACCCAGGCATTGATGATGCAGCAGCGATTAGCTTTGCAATAAACCATCCAGAATTTGATTTGAAAATGATTTCTACAGTCAATGGTAACGTTGGCATCGAAAAAACGACTGCTAATGCTTTAAAACTCAAACGTTTCTTTAATAGTGATATACCTGTACATAGAGGTGCTTCACAACCACTGTTATCAGATATTGTAGATGCAAGTGATGTACACGGTGAATCAGGAATGGAAGGATATACTTTCCCAGAAATCAATGAAAGTGATCTCGATTCTACTCATGCTGTTGAGGCCATGAGAGATGTTTTAGTCAAAAATGAAACACCCATCACACTTATTCCCATTGGCCCGTTGACAAATATTGCATTATTATTAATGACTTATCCTGAAGTAAAGACATTTATTAAAGAAATTGTGTTAATGGGTGGCTCAGCATCTCGAGGTAATGTAACACCATTAGCTGAATTTAACATTTATTGTGATCCCGAAGCTGCTCAAATCGTGTTTAATTCTGGTCTACCCTTAACAATGATAGGATTAGACGTTGCTAGAAGTTCTAGTTTAACGCATGACACAATCAATGAGCTAAGCTCAATCAACGATACAGGAAAGATGTTACATCAGTTATTCAAACATTATAGAGGAGACGATTTTGAAAAAGGCATTAATGTATATGATGCATACACATTGCTTTACCTACTACATCCAGAACACTTTGATGTATAAGAAGCTGATGTGCAAATTGAAACTGATGGCAAATTAACCAAGGGTACTTCAGTAGTTGATTTCAAATCTCAATTTCCTAATACAACCGTAGTAATGTCAGTACAAGCAAATATCTTTAAGCAGATGTTTATCGATGCTTTAAAATATTGTAAGTAAATTTTAAATACACAAAACGGTTGTAACAAAAATATACGTTTACAAAAAAAGAAGTAAGACAGAAATTTAATTTTATTAAAAAGATTTCGCCCTACCATCCCAACAAAGATGACTAGAATTGGTAAAAATATAAAATGATTATCTGAGCTAAAGCTCATGCATAACTCCCACTAACTCAATAATTGAGAAGTGGGCGTTTCTATTTTCAGTTCAGTCATCCGCTAACAATATAATTGTGTCTGAGACGAATCAATGGTGTCCTAGCATATTTTTGAATCTTGACAGTTTTAATCTTGGGTATAAACTCGAACCTGGAGTTTTTCTCACATACGATTATCCAGTCAGCACCTTACAAATCATAAAATAACTATTTTGTAGATAAACAAAGATACTTTCATCTAAGTAAATTCATAGATAAACTAATTTAATAAGAAATCTTAGATATATGAATTTAACATTAAACTTAGATTCACTCTTAGAACCATTAATTTTATTGAACATGAAGTTTTTTTATAAAAAGTAAAAAACCGTCAATTTCTATAAAAACACGATAGAAATTGACGGTTATGTTTTAATCAGAGATATTTATACCCCTATCACTTAACTTTTCAATACAGCTGTTTCACTCTGTTATAGTGACCGCCTTGATGTAATAACTTAAAGTAAATATGTTTCATTTTATATTCGTTATTAATTTTACTGTTGTCATAATTTGTTGCTAATACAATTACATAATTATCATTAAAATATACTGTGAATATATTACCGAAAAAGATACCATTAATTCTATTTTTATCAGCAAATGAATAAAACCCATATCGATATGGTTTAGGATATTGTGTAGTTAAACTTTCATGAATAAAGGGCATGGTAGTTGTTGCATCAAAAATTCTATTATCTTGCAAATTTAATACTACTTTCCCCATATCATAAGGAGACATATAAATGTTACCTGCCCCATCATATTGATTTAAAATATTAGGTTTTTGACGGATACGTTTTCCAGTTAATTTATCATTTTTATAACCAACAGCCATATATTTTTTGAAATTCACATTATTATATCGCGCTGTATATTCTAAATTATATGGTTTTATTAATCTATCATTTAAATTTTGCGTATAAGATTTATGTGTTACTTCTTCTATAACTTTTGACAATATTAAATAACTAGCATCGTTATATTGATATTTATTATAATCTAAAGGGTTGATGCCCTTTTGTTGTATCGCGTGTGTCGCAGCATTTAAATCTTTAAATTTTGGATTAGCTTTATATTTATATAATCCACTTTGATGTAACATCAGTTGTTTAATAGATAGTGGATAATTTGAGTCAAACCATTCTAAATAATGCTTCACAGGTGTCATCATATGAATCTCACCATCAATTTCTAACTGTTTTAACATGATGCCTGTCATAAATTTTTGTGCTGAACCTATTAAAAACATCGTATTGGCATTATTTTCTTCATTCTTTTCAAAATCTTTATAACCATAGCCTTTATTCAGTTTGAGTTTACCTCTTTCAAAAAGCGCAATGGTTCCATTAAAATGAGTTTGTTCTAAATACTCATCAATTTTATTAATTTGTGGATGTTTGTGATCAACAACCGTTTTTAACTTTTTTTGTTTTTTCGATGATTGTTTTTCATTTTCCTTGGTCAAAGTCTTTGAAGGACTGATATAATCTTTCATTTGTTTATAGTGTCTGTATCCAGTAAATCCTAAAATCAAAAATATGAAAATGATCAAAACAATAAATATTTTAAATTTGTTGACTTTCATGTTGTTGCCTCTTTGTTGTTATTTTATATGATTGATATATTCATCTTTAAATTGGTTTGTTAAAGCATCAATATCTTCTATATTTAACGAGAAGTACAATTTAATTTTAGGTTCAGTACCAGAAGGTCTCAATGCAAAGAAACCTTCATCAAAAATAAAGCGAATTAAATTTGTCTCAGGTAAAGATAAAGCTTCGGTACTACCCTCTGTTACATTTTTAATGGTACCTAGTTGATAATCTTCAATTTGTTTTACTTCAATACCACAAATTGTTGAAACATCTTCATTTCTAAATTGGTCCATTATTTTAGTGATCTTTTCAATACCTTCTGCACCTTCAAAAGTCGGTGATAAAGTTTTATCTTTATATGCACCGATATGAGCATATATATCATCTATCGTATCTTTAAATGTCATTCCATTATTCGCTAATAAATTTTTATATTTGATTAATAAAGGTACCATTTGGATTGCATCTTTATCTCTCGAAAATGGTTTTGCTAAATAGCCATGACTTTCTTCAAAAGCAATTAGTAATTGTTTATCTTGTTGTGTGCTTTCTTTTTCCAATAAATTTGAAATATATTTAAATCCTGTTAATACATTATTTACTTCAACATCTAATGCTAAAGCTAGTCTTTCCGCAAGTTCACTTGTGACTAAAGATTTAATCATGTAAAGTTGCTTACCTTCTTCTACTAAATCTTGAAATCTTAATTTAGTTAGTAATATACCAATTTCATTTCCATTAAAATACCTATATGTTTCGTCATCATAACGTTCAATTAAACCTAATCTATCAGCATCAGGATCAGTTGCTATAATTAATTGTGCATCAGTATCATTTGCCAATTTAATACCACGTTCGAACACAGCTTCATCTTCAGGATTAGCTATCGCAACAGTTGGAAAATTACCGTCTGGTGTGGATTGCTCTTTTTCAATAACAAAATTATCATAATCTAATTCTGATAAGATTGTAGAAGTTAAAGGTAAACTTGTACCATGTAAACTCGTCAGTACTACTTTTGCATCTTTTTCAGGAATGTCCCCCACTAAATCTTTCACTTCACTTTTATAAGCTTCAGTAACTTCATGTGACATATATGTGATTTTTTTATCATTTAGTAATGAATTAAAATTGCCTCCATCAATTTGTAATGGACGTTCAATAGCGTTTATATATTGACTTAAATCTTCTGATTCATCTGGCAATAATTGGCCACCATTTTGATCGTATATTTTAATACCGTTATAGTTTTTAGGATTATGACTGGCAGTGATCATCACACCTGCACTTGATTTTAAATACCTAACCGCAAAAGATAATTCTGGTGTAGATTTATAATTTTCTGATAAAATCGTAATAATATTATTTTGAGCTAAAACAGACGCCATTTCTTCTGAAAATGCCTTAGATAATAATCTTGTATCAAAATGGATTACGATAGATGGATTATCATATTTTTCTTTCAAATATTGTGATAAGCCTAATGCTACTTTACGGACTGTAAATGCATTCAATCGACCCGGTCCTAAACCAAAGGTACTACGTATACCAGCAGTGCCAAACGTTAAGTTCCCACTAAACCCTTCTTCTATTTCTTTGTCGGTTTGCGCTTCATAAAATGTTTTTACTAAACTTTCATCTAATTTATCCAACCATTCTGATTTCATGGTTATATCCTCCTTGAAACTCCAATATATTAAACAATTATTCACAAGGTATTATCTCATCGTCGAATTGATTTAATAAATACCAAAAATCGTTTTGAATTTAAAATCTCTGTTTAAAAATTTCACTTTAACAAAAATATTAATGTTATCAATGAACAATAACATTTAACATATGTTAATTATATCGTATGTTCATAAATAAATCATTTTTAGCTATGTTGATTTTCTTATAATTATTTATATTATTATCATTAAGAATAATTTAATGCTTATCTGTATGCTAATTTATAATTCAAACTTTAGTAGGATAAATTCTTAGTTGATATTTTTTTATGTTAGTTATAAAATTATAAGTTATAGTACAAATTTCTCTTTACAATATTTTAATGAAACAATCAAAAACTTAACATTAGATCAATATTGTAATATACAAAAAAATCACATACGATGGGGAGCTTCATACATAAATAAATTTTTAAAATACTTTTTAATATTTCTATCTTTAATTCTTGTAGTTGTTCCAGTTATATTTGCCATTTTATTGCTTAAATCGTCACAAGGTGCATTTGAACATTCATTGAATACGAGCGATACATCAAGAGAATCAAGTATTCGTGAATCGAAAATAAACCCGTCTAAAGATCCAATTTCTATTTTATTTTTAGGTATCGATGATAATAGTGGTCGTCAAAAAAATGGTCAAAGTACTGAACAATCAAGAACTGATGCAATGATATTATCTACTTTTAATGCAGATAAAGAACAAATCCGAATGCTAAGTATTCCACGCGATACGATTAGTTACATTCCAGAAGTTGGCTATTATGATAAAATCACACATGCACATGCATACGATGGACCTACAGCTTCTATGGATGCTGTAGAAGCTACATTGAATGTTCCTGTTGATTATTATGTAAGAATTAACATGGAAGCATTCGTAGATGCCGTTGATGAACTCGGTGGCATTGAATATGATGTGCCATATAATATTTCTGAACCAAATACAAACGATACTGGGAAAATTAAAGTGAAAAAAGGACATCAAAAGCTAAATGGAGATGAAGCTTTAGCAGTTGCTAGAACACGTCATCAAGATTCAGATTTAAAACGTGGTCAAAGACAGATGGATTTAATCAAAAAGCTATTTATTAAAGCTCAAAAGGCAGATTCTTTCAGTAAATTAGATGATGTAATTGAAATAGTAGGAAAAAATGCTAAACATAATTTAAGTTATAAAGAGGTAAAAGCATTAGCCACTTCTTACTTAAAAGATGATGTTGAAATTAAAAGTAAACAACTAGAAGGTCAAGATGATTATTTGAATGGTGTTTATTACTATAATCCTAATATTAAAAATATAAAAGATACTGCAAATCTTTTGCGCAGCGATTTAAATTTACCTAAAATTAAGGATACAGACGATTTCTTGAATAAACGTGTTATCGACTTTTATGGTACACTCGTACCACAAACTGAAATTGACAGTAGCTTATTACGTAAAAATCAAAAAGATAGCTCTGAACAAGATGAAGACAATTCAAATTCACAATCAGAACAAAATAATTCAAATTCACAAGGCACAAATTCAACAAATGAAAACCAACAAGATAATATGAATCAACAAGACAATAATCAAACGACACAGCAAACAAACGATTCATATCAACAACCTGATTCAAACCAACAAATAGATCCTAATCAACAGCAACAGGATCCAAACCAACAACAAAACACGCAAGAATTACAAACAAATTTATATTAGGCTGTAGAGAGGAGATCGCGACATGTCACGAAAAACATATGAAAAATTAGCAAATATAAACGGTATGTTTAACGTTTTAGAACAGCAATTAATCCATAGTAAAGATATGGCACTTTTTAGAAATGAATTTTTCTATGTTAATCACGCACATCGTGAAAACTATGAAGCTTTACGAATCTACTACAAGGATAGTGAAACCAATCCTGTTGTAGATGGCGCATGTTATATCGTAGCCCTACCTGAAATTTTTGATAAAGTTGATGTTTTTGAATCAGAACTACCTTTTTCTTGGGTTTATGATCAAAATGGTATAACTGAAACAATGAAAGAACTCAGTGTACCGCTACAATATTTAATTGCAGCAGCGCTTGAAGTAACAGATGTTAATTTATTTAGACCATCCGGTTTTACCATGGGCATGAACAATTGGAATATTGCACAAATGAGAATTTTTTGGCAATATACTGCATTAGTACGTCAAGAAGCTCAATAATTCATTAAATAACTACCCTATTACATTATAATTGTGATAGGGTAGTTTTATTATATTTAAAAAAGTGAGGTTTTATCATGTTCGAAGTAGTTACTACATCCGAAATGTTAGATGACGCATATGAAATTAGAAAAGCAGTTTTTGTTCGTGAACAAGGTGTGCCAGTTGAAAATGAAATAGACCAATTTGAATCATCCGCCACTCATGTTATTGGTTATGATGAACAGCACTCCCCTTTTGCTACTGGAAGGTTTAGACCCTATCAAAATGGAGCGAAAATTGAGCGTGTAGCAATTTTACCGACACACAGAAAGTCAGGTTATGGCAAAGCATTAATGCTTTTTATTGAAGAAGCAGCTAAAAATCGTGGATATCAAACGTTATCGCTTAATGCCCAATGTCATGCGCAACGCTTTTATGAATCCTTAGGTTATAAAGCTTCAGGTGATATTTTTTTAGAGGAAAATATTGAACATATTTTAATGAATAAAACAATTTAAGCTAAAGGATTTAATAAAGTTGTATTTAATGTACATCTTTACAATGTAATATTCTAAAGAGTGTAATATTTTAATATATTTAAAATTAGGCGTATTTCCGCCTTTTTTTAAATTATATCTTCTTTTATAGTGTCTTAATAAGATTAATTTTATATTACAAATCTATGAAATCAATTCAATTAAACTATCTTCGTATTATAATGGTATTAAATATTAATAATAAAAGGGGCAGTTAAATGACTAATAAAAAGTTGAATTATAAGGTACCTTCAATAGTTGCATTGACATTAGCAGGTACAGCTTTGACAACCCATTATGCACATGCAGCTGATAGTACACAAGATCAGAAATCAAATAAAAATGTGTTAAATGATGAAAATACCTTAAAACAAAGCGAAGAAATAAAATCTGAAGTAAGTAAACCAACGACAAATATTTCAGGAACACAAACATACAATGATCCAAGTCAAGTGCAAGAGCTTAAATCTGATGAACCTGAAAATTATGATGCACAGTTAGACGAACTTAATAAAGACACATCAAGTCAAAATACATATCTTACTCAGAATCAAGAAGACCAAAATAATTCTGACGTCAATAATTACACAGAGACTCATACTGAACAATTAGCAACTGACGCTCAAAATGAAAGTGCTCAAGATGAAAGTAATGACGCTTCTAGCGTTACAGGTAATACAGATGATAATGCTAATATTGTTCAAAATGACGATACTTCAGATGTTTCTAATACAGAGGCACCTTCTTCTAATGCCGAAAATGAAAATCATGTTGCGTCTAACAGTTCTGAAGATACAGACGACAACACTAACATTGCTCAAAACGATAATGATTCAGAGGTTTCTAATACAGAGGTAAATTCTGAACAACCAACTTCTGATTCGCAAAATATAAATAATGATGCTTCTAACGTTGCAGATGATAAAGATGACAGCACTAATGTTGCTCAAAACGACAATGATTCAGAAGTTTCTAATACAGAGGTAAGTTCTGACGATTCAACTTCTGATACTGAAAATGAAACTCATAATGCTTCTAACGAGACTGAAGACAAAGACGACAACACTAACGTTGCAGATGATAAAGATGACAGCACTAATGTTGCTCAAAACGACAATGA
>ERZ1023458.131-NODE-131-length-19764-cov-4.431681_pt1 | contig 19764 bp, 20 predicted proteins | sample MGYA00380527_ERZ1023458 | MGnify/ENA primary metagenome ERZ1023458 (study PRJEB33173, sample SAMEA4830409) | metagenome | study: EMG produced TPA metagenomics assembly of the PRJEB25223 data set...
AGATCAACGTGAAGTGTTTATCCACTTAACAGATAAAAGTGAAGCAATTCGACCTGAATTGGATACAGCATGCCAAGATGTGGCAGTTGCATCTTCACTTAGCGCAGAAGAAAACAAAGAACTAAATCGATTACTTTCAAAAGTAATTAATGCCTTTACTGAAGAAAAAGCAAAATAATGCTAAATTTCTAATGTTAAAGTAAAACTATATGAAATTGATTAATTAAATATATTAATTTAAAGCTAGAGTCTGGGACAGCATTTAATTGTCCTAGACTCTTTCTTATTGTAAAGCCCCACTAACCCAACTTGTTGGGTTAGTGGGGCTTATGCATGAGCGACTGCTCAGGTAATCATTTTATACTTTTTTCAATGCTAGTCATTCTTACGAGGATGGAACGAGGAATCTTTTAATAAAATTAGATTTCTATCCCACCCCTTTTTTAAATACTATTAATAAATCACTGAAACAATTATACATTTCTGCACAAATACTTCAGTGATTCGTTCATTTGTAAGAGCTTCATATTAAATTTTTAACATTTTCCATTTACAAATCAAGTACTTATATTGCTACTTTTTATTAAAAAGTCACGCTTGATTTAACATGACCATTTGATATAAATAGCCTTTGTTTGATAGTAACGATTGGTAATCTCCATATTCTATGATTTCACCGTCAACCATAACCATGATTTTATCAAATTTGGGTAGTAATCGTAAATCATGTGTTGCAACGATTAATGTTTGAGATTGTTTGTGAATTTCATCCATCACAAGATTCGTATGATAAATATCTAGCGCTGTAGTAGGTTCATCAAGCACCCAAATCGGAGCCTCTTTTAATAATAATCTAGCAATACCAATTCTTTGAATTTCACCACCAGATAGTGTATTACCTGAAAGTGTGATGTGTCTATCTAAATCAATGTGTGATAAACCTAGTGTATCAAAAACATCTTCGATTACTGCATCTTCTTGATCAGTGAATAAATTATCACGTACTGTACCATCAAATAATTGTTGTGACTGTAATAGAGCATTAATCGAACTGTATTTATCTAAATCTAAAATACTTGTAATATCTTGATTATTTATTAAAACCATACCATCTTCACTTTGATAGAGACCTAACATTAATTGTAATAAGGTACTCTTACCTGAACCAGAAGGACCAATAATTGCAACATGTTCACCTTCTTGCACACTCAGCTGTACTTTTTTAAAAGTGTAATTCGATTGATTCCAATATTTAAAATTAACATTTTGAACTTCTACTAACGGTTGATGTACAGCATTATCCAATGATAGTGGTTGATTGCCTTGTTGAATTGGGTGTGCAATAACTTCATTGATATTGTTTAAAGCTTCATCTGTATCCGCTTTATAATAAGCCACATTACTCATAGGAATCGCTTGTTCAAATAATGTTAACATCATCAAAACAATACTTGTTAAGTAAACAACATCTAGCTGTTGATTTTGCACTTGTGTGACACCCAAATATAAAGTTGCAAATAAAGCAATCATTGAAACCAGATTTAAGCTATATTCATACAACGATAAAAAGCGTTGTTCTTTTGCTTGTGCTTGTTCATACGCATTCAATTGTTCTAAAACCTGATGCTGATAATATTCTGTTTGGTCAAATCGTTCAAGTTCTTGATACCCTTCTTTATAATCGTAAAATTGATTTAAAAATTGGTCTTGTATACGATTAACATCCCTTTTTAATAATTGTGCCTTTTTCGCGCTTAACCAAGGAATTAAAACCAATGTTATGAACATACTAATAAAGATGATAATTGCATGAACAAATGAGAAATAAAAAGTCACAACCATTGCAATCAACGCCGTTAAGCCAATGACTACTGGTGGATAATAAACTCTTAAATAAATATTTTGTAGTGCTTCCACACTACCAACCATGCGGCCAAGTAAATCACTGGATTTAAATTTTCTATACACGTCTGGTACGACAGGTATAATATTCTTGAAAAATTGAACCCTCACATTTCTCAACATAGTAAATGTTGCTTTGTGAGATAATAATCGTTCGATATATCTTGCAACAGCACGTATAAATCCAAACATTTTAACAGAAACAATTAAAACCATTAAAGCAAATAATGGTGCACCTAAAGCACTTTGCGTTACCATATAACCACTTAAGAAAAACATGCTTAATGCAGTTAAACTGCCTAATATACCTACAATGATAGATAAAATTAAATCTTTATCTAACTTAAATTGAATATGTGGTCTCAACACAAGTCACCACCTTTATACGCATTTTGCTTGATTACTTTTATAGACTCAACAGAACCCTCATTAATCTTTATACGTCTATCTGCATTTTTTATGGTATTTTCTCTATGTGCGATGGTGATGATAGTCGTATTTTTAAACTTTTTGTTTATCACAGATTGAATGACATGTTCTGTTTGTACATCCAATCCCGTTGCAGGTTCATCAAATATCAATACATCAGGTTGCAATAATAACAAACGTGACAGTTCAATTCTTCGCATCTGTCCTCCAGAGAGCATCTCTCCACCTTCACCAATCCAAGTATCAATACCGTTTTCTAACGCATTGACAACCTGTTTTAAGTTAACATCGTCAAGCGCTTCTAAAATTTTATCTTCGTCAATTTTTTGGAACATGGTCATATTATCTCTAATAGACGCGTTAAAAATATATGGATGCTGACTTAAAAAACCAATTTTTATATGTTGTTTATAGATCACAGAGCCATATTGTGGTTTAAAATGTTGTGCTATAACTTGGGCTAAAGTAGACTTTCCAGCCCCACTTTTTCCAATTAATGCAATATGTTCTCCATCATAAATACTAAGATTGATATCTTCCAAAGCATGATGTTGCGTGTCGTCATATTTATAATACACATGCTCAAGTTGTATTAATGGCTTTTGATAACTATTCGTTTGCACTTGTGATTTTACATATCGCTCTTGTCGATCTAATAAATCGAAGACAACATCACTTGATCCTTCACTTTGCTTTCCAGTATGAAAAGATTGACCTAAATCTTTAATAGCATTATAAAATTCAGGGGCTAATATGATTGCTATAGCTGCCGTTTTAAAATCTATACTATCAAACAATATCAATCCTAGACCCGCTTCTAAAGCAACAAGGCCAATACCTAGCATACTGATAAACTCCAACATCAATCCCGATAAAAAGGCGCTTCTTAAAATACGCATCGTTAAATTTCGAAATGTTGTACTTTCTTCCTATAAAGACTGTTCTGTAGCCTCAGTTTTATTAAATAATTTGAGCGTAATTAGCCCTTTTATTTTATTTAAAAACTGCTGACTAAATTGATTTAAATAGGTCATTTTATCTTTTGATTCATCACGTGTTTTCAACCCAAAAATGATATAAAACATTGGTATAAATGGTGCAGTAACAATCATAATTAAAGCAGTGTTCAAATGTATGAAGCACATAGCAATTATGATAAATAGCGGTATCATCATAGACTTAAAAACCTGAGGAAAGTAACTATTAAAAAATGGCACTATGCCATCTATATTTTCAGTCAGTGTATTTATTTGAACACCAATAGGTTCTGACGATTTATTCAAAATCAATTGACGTCGTAAGTCATATTTAACACGAGCAGACATACGATTACCTATCATTTGATTTATTGTATTAAATGTCGCTCTTGCTAATAAAATAATTAATGTCACTAGTAGTAAAATTAACAAATCTTGATGTGTATTGCGTAACATTGCATTTAAAATTTCTGCTATAGCAACGTTCTGAATGACTACAGTAATCGCTAATACTGTACTGATTACAAACATTAATATTGGATAAATTTTATACTTAATCGCTAAACTTGTTAATCTTTTCACAAATATCACCTGGTTCATATTATATATGGATTGTATTAAAATGAAATGAATTGGCTCAAAAATTAATACATTTTTATTTACTTAATTCATATTTTTGCCATAATTATAATTAAACGATTGAATTATTAAATTTTAAACATAAACAGTAAACTTTTCATCATTATAAATTTATTAAATTATAAATAAAGTTTCCCAAAAAAGATTTTGACGTTCTAATGGAAATTCTTTTCGCCTCCATTAACTGAAGTAAGTACCTTTTTCCTCAGTCTTTAGTCCAAAATCTTATTTATCTATGGCACTTTATAATTTTAATGTGCTATTATTATAAAATGAAAATGAATAAACTATAATCCATATTATGAAAGTAGGTTAATTATGATATTGCTTGAATTGATAAAAGGAATCATTCTAGGAATTGTCGAAGGATTAACTGAGTTTGCACCTGTATCTTCTACTGGTCATATGATTCTTGTAGATGATATGTGGTTAAAATCAACTCAATTTTTAGGCTCTGAATCTGCATTCACCTTTAAAATTGTGATTCAGCTCGGTTCTGTGTTCGCAGGAGCCTGGGTATTCCGTGAACGTTATTTTGAAATGTTACATATAGGTAAATATAGATCTGAGCCCATCGATGGTATCGGTCAAAAACCAAAACGCTTAAACTTACTCCACATCATTGTGGGTATGATTCCAGCCGGTATTCTTGGTTTAATGTTTGACGATGTTATTGAAAAATATTTATTTAGCGTCCCAACAGTCATGATTGGATTATTTATCGGGGCAATATATATGATTATTGCAGATATATACAGTAAAAAAGTTACGAATCCACAAACAGTAGATCAAATTAATTATTTCCAAGCTTTTGTAATTGGTTTATCTCAAGCTATCGCTATGTGGCCTGGTTTCAGTAGATCTGGTTCTACAATTTCAACAGGTGTACTCATGAAAATGAACCATAAATCTGCTTCTGATTTCACATTTATTATGGCAGTTCCTGTGATGTTAGCAGCAAGTGGTTTATCACTAGTAAAAAACTTTGAATATATTCATTTAAACCACATTGGTTTTTACTTCCTAGGGTTTATCACAGCATTTATCGTTGGTTTAATTGCCATTAAAACATTCTTATTCTTAATTAGTAAAATAAAATTGATTCCATTTGCCATTTATAGAATTGTGTTAGTTATTATTATCGCAATCCTTTACTTCGGCTTTGGTATAGGCCAGGGAATCAGTGGACAGTAAAATGGTTAGAGGCTGAGACAAATATTTTGTCCAGCCTCTTCTTAAATTTCATTTCTAAAATTACAGTAATAAATCCATGAAAGTACGTGTATTTACCGTTTATTATGATGTATTATGGGGTAATAAGTAGATAGTATAAAATTATTGGAGGCAACGAGTATGGACAAAAAGCAATTAATTAAAACAATCATCACAGTAGCGCCTGTGTTTTTAGTACCGTTAATCGTTGAACGTAAACGTATTAAAGATCATCCAGATGTTAAAAAAGCCAGTGATGCAACTGCTAAAGCTTCAAAAACCGTAGCAAACAAATCTGTTCAAATTAAAGATACAGTAGTAGATAAATCTTCAAACGCAAAAGATTATGTTATTGATAAAAAACATAATATAGATCAAAAACGCGAACTAAAACGTATTGCTAAAGAGCACGATCCTGCTTATATTGAGAAAAAAGGCGAAAAACTTGAAAAAGAAAATCGTAAAGAAGCAGACAAAATGAATAAGAAATTACAGAAAAATATAGACAAACGCCACAATGAAGAAGATAAGAAACGTCAAGAAAATGAAAAACAACGTATTCAGTCTATGAAAAAATCTAACAAACACATGGAAAAAGTTGGCATGACTCCAGGAAAACTAGACAAAGAAACAGAACAAAAAGGCGAAAAACTTGAAAAAGAAAATCGCAAAGAAATAAATAAATTCAATAAGAAATTACAAAAAAATATAGATAAACGTCATAAAGAAGAAGACAAAGCTCGCGATAAAAATAAAAAAGATCGTTTAGCGGAATTCAAAAAGTACAAAAATTATGTTGCTAAAAGCATTGTTAAACAAAACAATGAAGAAAAAGGTAAATAATTATTATGACTCAAGTCATCATTGATGGAGATGCTTGTCCTGTTACCAATTCTGTTGTTGAATTGACGAAAGGGACAAGCATCTTTGTTACCGTCGTTCGAAGCTTTAGTCATTTTTCTTCAAAAGTACAACCTGATCACGTCAATATCATTTATGTTGATGACGGCCCAGATGCGGTCGATTATAAAATAGTTAAAATCACTCAATCAGAAGATATTGTAATAACACAAGATTATGGACTTGCGAGTTTATTATTAAATAAAGCTAAAGTTGTTATGCACCATAAAGGGTTTGTGTTCAATCAAAATAATATCAACACCTTGTTAGAACAACGACATGCTAGTGCACAATTCCGAAAAAGTGGCGGGCGTACTAAAGGTCCTTCTGCTTTTATAGCAGATGACATTGCGATATTTGAAGAAAATTTTTTGTCTATAATTAATGATTTGTCATTATTTACGGAGGAATAGAGTATGAAAAAAATTGCTGTTTATTGTGGTGCAAGTAAAGGTAAAGACGCATCCTACATGAAAGAAGCTTATCAGTTAGGCACTTATATGGCTAAACATAATTATGAACTGGTATTTGGTGCTGGTTCTGTTGGTATTATGGGAGCAATTCAAGATGGTGTATTAGATCATGGCGGTAGTGCCATTGGTGTTATGCCCAATATGTTAAACGAACGAGAAATTACTAGTACTAGACTAAGTGAACTCATATTAGTTGATTCTATGCATGAAAGAAAAAACAAAATGGCAGAATTAGCAGATGCATTTGTCATGGCCCCAGGAGGCGCTGGCTCTTTAGAAGAATTTTTTGAAATGTATAGTTGGTCACAAATTGGTATTCATGAAAAGCCAATCGCTATCTATAATATCAACAGTTTTTTCGAGCCTTTACAAACATTGATTGATCATATGATTCATGAGGGATTTATCGATAAAAAATATCAATCACTTGCACCACTATGTAACAATCCTGAAGAGCTGTTCGAAACGATTCATAACTATAAGCCTTTAGGTGTTAGAAGTTACGATTAACTTTAAAAGCAGAGATATTGTATGCATTACGATGCAATTATCTCTGCTTTTCTTATGTTTAAAATAGTATTACTAATAATTGTTTTAATATGATACATGCAACTATCACAATAATCATTGCTGAAAATTTATTTAATATTAAGATATATTTTCCAGTTTTATCAATATTACCTACGACTTTGCCTGCAATAGCCAAAAATATAAACCAAAACCAAGAAACAATGATTGTAGTTATGGTAAAAAACATTTTATCTGTACCTTCATATATTGCTGCGTTCGTACCTATAACACCAATGGTATCCATAATTGCATGAGGGTTAAGTAATGAAACAGACAAAGCAAAACCAATTTGCTTTCGCGCAGACATTGATTGATAACGATCAAGCGCTTGAGGTTTCTCTTTCCATAATGACCAAGCCATATAAATAAGAAAAATAAAACCAATACAATAAATTACAATTTGTAACATTGGTAGTGACAGTAATATAACTGACACACCTAATACAGCTAATACAATTAATAATGTATCGCATAGCCCTGCTGCTATGATCACTGGAATTGTCTTAATGAATTGTTTTTGGTTTGCTCCTTGATTAAATACAAATACATTTTGTGCACCTAAAGGTAAAATTAAACCTAAAGCTAAAAACAAACCATGAATCATTGGTTGAAACATATTATCTCCTCTTTCTGAATAACAAAATCATCATTAAACCATACCAGTTCCCCCTTCTCTCGAACTTAACTAGCAGGTATATATAGCGATTCACAATCAATTACTACTAACCATCATTTCGCTTTAATTCACACATTATACTGATGTTTTCGACTGAATGAATTAATCTTCTACAAAATAATACGCATTAAATATTCAAATATAAATACGGAGCGTGTTTCTGTATATAATCATGATACAATATATTCAATTGATTTTTACCAACCAGTTATAAATTAAAAAGCCAACCAATCATTTAAAGGAGATTTAACATGTTCACGCCAAAATACAAAGAAATTATTGATGATATACTTTCAAAGATTAAAACTGGTGATTTAGAAGCAGGTATGAAATTACCTTCTCAGAGGAATTTGGCTACTCAATATCGTGTCAATCGTTCAACTATTATTCAGTCTTTAGAAATACTACAAAGTTATGGAGTTTTAGAAAGCAAAGCACGTAAAGGGTTATACGTTTCAAAAAGCAATTGGAATACATATATCAATCATAATATGAATTGGCATGACTATATTAAAAATAGCGCTTCAAAGAATAACCAATACTTTATACAACGAATTAACGAATTAGAATTCGATGCGCACATAATACGTTTAAGTACTGGTGAACTTAGTCCACATTTAATCCCAAACAAGCAATTTCGAGATATTTTTTCAAAACAAACGATAACTGCTCTAAAAACCAATTATGAACACCCTTTAGGTAATTTGAATTTAAGAAAAGCGATTGTAAATCATGTTAAAAAATTGGGGATTACGTGTAATGAAGAAAACATTTGTATCACTTCAGGTGCATTGCAGGGATTAAAACTAATCGCTGACGGTTTACTCATACCAAATTCAAAGATTATTATAGAAACACCTTCATATATAAATTCTGTACATACATGGCATAATATTCGAGCAGACCTTAACTTTTTACCGATTTCTAAAATAAAACAACAAATAAATACTATTTTTAATGCAAAAACGTTATATAAAAATAGTATCTTTTATTGTATACCGACTTTACATAACCCCACACAACATTCGTATACCCAAGCAGAAAAATATAAATTAATTCAACAATGCCAACAAGCAGGTGTCCCTATTGTTGAAGATGATGTGTACGGCGACTTGTGGTTCGAAGGGCTTCGCCCTCGACCTTTAAAATCATTAGAAGAGAACGATAATATTTTATATATGAGTAGTTTATCCAAAACAGTGAGCCCCGGTTTAAGAGTAGGATGGATTATAGGTAAACCTTCCGTCGTTATGCATTTAGCTGATTTAAAAATGCAAAATGATTATGGTGCCAGTTCACTATCACAATTTATCGCAACTGAGTGGTTAAATAATCCCATATACCATGAACAACATTTAAAATATTTAAAACAAGCGCTTTTAGAGAGACGTAATAAATTTTTAAAATCTTTAAATCAACATTTTCAAGATTTAGGTACGTGGTCTATACCTAAAGGTTCTTATTATATTTGGTTCAAATTGAATGTGCCAGTAAACATGAAGACACTATTCGATTTAGCGATTCAAAATCAAATTTTAATTCACCCTGGTGAAATTTATGATAAAAACGCTCAATATCACATAAGGTTTTCATATTCTTATATAAATATTGAAGATATTGATGTTGCATTACAAAAATTGAGTCACCTCATTAAAAATCAAACACAAAACAAAATATAATTAAAACATGGTTATTCATTGTGATTTTGTACCGTGCGGACGCCTTGGGGAATGATATGAATGAGAGACTACTGGCTCGAATCATATCCCCAGGCAAGCATGCACGGTCAAAATCATAATAAATAAAAGACTCATCCATTTTCATATGGATTAGCCTTTTTTATAAGAATGAGATTTATGTCTCACTACTTTATTTAATATTTTATTTTGCTTGTTTTGTCAGATCTTTATAATACCTAACATGTCTTTTTAGCGGATGGTATTTGCTTAATTCTGGATATTCAAAGAAATCATATAATTCCATACCTATTTTTTCCATAACCTTACGTGAAGGTGCATTATTTTCTGAAGTAAATGCATATACGTCATTAATACCATGCTGTTTTGCATATTGGAGTACAGCTTCTGCACCTTCAGTTGCGAAACCATTCCCCCACACTTCAGGGATTAAACGCCAGCCAATTTCATAGAATGGTAGCTCATCAAACGTATATTTGCTGTCTTTAGGTACATAGTTCAATCCAATAAAACCAAGCCATCCATTTGTTTCTTTTAATTCAACAGCAAAAAGTCCTATACCATGATTTATAATAATGTCATTCATCTTTTTCATATCATGTTCTGAACGTCGATAGCTTAGTAAACTCGGGAAATATCTACGGACTTGATGATTCGCATTCATCTGTTGAAATGGAAGTAAATCTTCTGCTTGCCAGTCCCGTAACCTTAAACGCTCAGTTTCTATATAAACTGTCATACTGTTACCCCTCTAAACTGGAAATTAAATTTCTATAAAAAATAACGCGTTATGATTATTCTCATACCGCGCTATCACATGGATTAAGCTTTGCTTATGCTCTTGAAATATAACTAATCAATTCAACATTTACAGCCACTTCTTTTAACCGACCACGTTCACTTTTTGGTGCGGTAAATGTTGCATCTATAAAATCATTTTTATGATTTAATTTGTAAGTAGCTACAAATGTATCAGTATCGGATTCAAAGTTTGGTAAATGTGCAATAACACGTTTAATTTCACCCGTTGAATCTTTGATTTCTCTACCAGTTATACTTTCAATTTCTCTACCTAACTCTGGAAGCGTAATTGAACGCCCTTCTAGTAATACAAAATCTTTTTCATGCATCGTTATTCCCTCTTTCTCCTAATGAAAAATGATTATTTAAAAACTGCGTATAATAAATGATTCATTATAAAGTCACGCTTGATATAAAAGTATTGCTAGACAACTGACTTATAATTTCAAATCTATTTTTTGAAACTTTTTATGTTCATTACGTTAATGATACCCATTATAACAATTTGTAAAACGATAGTACAATAATTTCCTGGGAAATATTGCATAAAATCATTTAGTAAAGAAATAAATTTAGAACCCTATGTTTCAGCGTTAACATCTTTTTCTAAATTTTTTGACTTATCTTGGAGTTTATCTTTTTGTTTTTCTAAATCTTCTTTTTGTTTTTTCAAATCTTTATTTTGCTTTTCTAATTTATCAATATCTTTCTCTAACGTTGCTTTTTCATCATTTTTTCCACAGGCTGTAAGTAACACAGTGGCCGCAAGTATGAGTGCTAAACATTTTTTCATGTAAGAACTCCTTTTGTTAATTTCATAATAATAATATAATTTTATCATTATTTTTAAATATCTTCATTATTTATTATTAATCTTTTATTCATAGTTACTGTACTTATATGATATCCAAGTTTAAAATTCAAATCTTTCATTGCGTTATTGTGGTTGACTACTGTGCTTTCGATTTCTAAAGCACCTTTGGCATGCGCCCATATTTCCACTTCTTTTTTTAATACTTTCGCAATACCTTGATTTCGATAATCTTCTGAAACATACATCATTTCAATAATGACTTTTTGGTATTGTTTTAAATATCTTGCCCAGATAAAAGCAATCATTTGTTGTTGTTGTATTTCGATAATCACAACATCTGTGTTGGCCATTAATCCATTTTCAATCATTTCTTTGCGCAATGCAACAGAGATAGTAGTGTTTTGATATTGCTCATATTGTTCATTAAGTTGTTGTTCATGAATTTCTGCAATTTCATTTAAATACTGTTGTTGCGTTTGTTTTAAATATTCCATTATTACTCCTTTGAAAGTGTTATTGATTTATAATACTATATTAGTCATAATTAGCATTATCAATATATTTTATATGTAAGAAGGAATGCCAAATGCCGATGAAATCTACCGATAAATTAATGCGTGAAAACAATGTAAAAGCATTACGTTTAAATAATACAGATCGAGATACTTTCGAAAATTATATGACTTATGTTAGAGCTGATTTGAGTGTTAATCCGCATGATTCTGAAAAAATGTTAAATCGTGTTTTAAATCAGTTGTTGGAAGCAGAAAAAGATGGTGCATTAGCAATGGAATTCTTTGATCATGATCCAAAAGCTCATGCAAAAAGAGAACTTAGACGTTTACCAAATGAAACAATAAGAAATATTTTCAAGTATATTATGCGTCATATTTTGCTGTTTGTGGGTATTTTTTGTTTTCTCAAAGGATTTGCAGGATTTTTTATTGGTGCAAAACGACTATATCTATATACTTTTCCGCTCACATTAATCGTAGGTATTGCTATCATTTTTTTCTTTATTTGGATGTTATTTAAAACAGTACAAATACGCTGTTTTAGTACATCACATTTATCTTGGCTTTTAACATATCTCGTTTTACTTTTATCCGTATGTGGTATATTTTATGTTTTTTTCATTCCACAGACATTTTTAACTGTAGGGCGATATATATTAATAAGAAGCTGGAGTGGTATTATTATTTATTTTGTCTTCATTCCAACAGCATTATATATTGATCATCACTTTACTAATAAAAATACAAATGCTTCTTTATAAAGATAATTTAAAAACACGTTAGCACATACTTCTAAAATTTAAGAAGTGGCTGACGTGTTTTTAGTTTATGTTTCACTTATGTTGTTATACGTTCTTTCTTTTCTACTGCAATATTGATAAATAAGAATATAAGGCCAATTAATGTTAATATTGGCGCAATTAAACTTAAGGATGCAACTGGTAGATTTGTTACCACGACACCTCCGATAAACGCACCTAAAGCATTTCCTAAATTAAATGCTGATTGGTTAAGTGTACTCGCAAGTGTTGGTGCATCTTGTGAAATTAATGTACTTTTATATTGTAGCGATGGACTCATACTGAATCCGATCAGACCGAAAAAGAAAATACCTGCTACCATTAAGAGTCCATTCATTTGCACAAAATATAATAAGATGAAATATAAAATAAATGCACTAAATATCATTTTTAATGCTTTATTTAAATTCCAATCTGCAAGTTTTCCGCCTACAACATTACCTAATGTGACACCAATACCAAATATAATCAATAAATATGAAATTAAATTTTCTTGTACATGTGACACATCAATAAGTACTGTTGATATATAAGTAAAGTAAGCAAACACACTGCTAAATCCAAATAATGTAACAGCTAATGTTAACCATAAACGTTTTTCTTTTAAGATTTTTAGTTCATTTAATACAGATGATTTAACTGTTTCTTTTTTCATTGGTACAAATATAATAATACCTATTAATGCTAATGCTCCGATGATTGATATAATAATAAATGTCATTGGCCAACCAAAGTTTTGGCCGATTAACGTTCCAAATGGCACGCCTAATATATTACTCATGCTTAACCCCATAAACATTAATGCCATTGCACTAGCACGCTTTTCTGGTTTAACCATACTTGCTGCTAATATTGAACCTATACCAAAAAATGAACCGTGCGCTAATGAAGTAATAATTCGACTCGTCATCATGAATCCATAATTTGGACTAAATGATGCTGCAAAGTTTCCTATAATAAATATCGCCATTAATGCCAACAATAAATATTTTCTATTCCATTTAATTGTCAACATTACAATGATAGGACCACCGATAGCAACACCTAAGGCGTAACCTGTAATCAGTTGACCAGCTTGACTCACACTAACATCAAAATCTCTAGCGATGTTGGGCAATAAACCCATAATTACAAACTCTGTCATTCCGATTGCAAACGCACCGATTGCGAGCATCCATATAGCAATTGGATATTTCATTTAAGACTCCCTCCATATCCCCGTTTTTTAACACAGGTCAGTGATTATGCAAAGGTAGTCATAACGAAAACAAGAAGATTGCTTATATTCCAATTCATTTATGCTATAGTAACGCTCGCCAAGATTGTATGCCTCTTGTAACATCTTTCATTACGTAAATTAATTGATCAATAATGCATCAATGAAAAACCAAATAACCATAATAATCATTATTATCGCTTGAGCGATAGAACTTGCTAAAAATGCTACAACTGAACCAAAACTTGCCTTTAAAGCTTTAGAAAAGTGTGGCTCCTGTATAAATTCAACTACTAGCACCGCTATAAATGGGATAATGATTATTCCAAATGGTGGAAAGACAAAACAACCAACAATAACACCAATCAATGCTGCATACTCGCTTAATTTTGATCCACCGAATTTATTGACAAAATATTTATTCATAATGAAATCTGCAATAATAATAAATATTGTGAACAATGCCATCGATACATAAAATATCCAAGACAAATGATGATTATCAAAGCCGAATTGATAAATTAAGAAACCAATCCACAATATAAGTACTGATGGTATAATTGGTTTAATTAAACCGATAAACGCTAAAACAAATGCTGCTATAATAAATAACCATAAAATCAATGTCATTACAATCTACTCCATACTTTCTTCTGTAAATTTTTGTTCTTTCGTAAAATATATTAAAATCATACCTAAAAATATTGATCCTGCTGAAACAAAGAACACGTTACCTAAGCCTACCCAGTGACTCATTATACCACCGAGCAGATTACCACATAATTGTCCTATCACCATCGCATTAGCAAATAATGTAGATGCATAACCAGGAAAATCAGGTAAAATATCTTGGAAATAACTTATACCTAATCCAAGTAAAATCGCTAGGAAGATTGCTAGAAACACTTGGCCTACAATCATCATGATAAGACTGTTAAATACGCCAATACTAAAATAGAATAATCCTCCAAACAAACCTCCAAGTATCAGTAACGTACGTGTAGTCAACTTGGCCGATAAAATACCTAATATGACCATAAATGGTACTTCTAGTCCTGCACAAATACTAGCTAGCACGCCCACTCGACTTTCTGGCTCGTTTAAAAAGTTCGTCACATACAATGGCATATTCAACGTATACATCCATTGTCCTATATGTAATAAAATAAAAGCCAAAAATGGTACAAATAAAACTTTATCTCGCAGCATATTAGGTGCCGCCGCTTCGACATGTGTACTATCTGCTACCGGACGCTTTGTTTGAATATCTTTAAAGAAAAAAACTTGTAATAAAAGTGTGAATAATATGATTGTTATCGTTCCGCCAAATAAACCTGCATATCCTTTAAAACTAAGTAACAACGCACCTATAAGTGGACCGAACAAGAAACCAAATGAAAACATCGAACGTAATACAGCGTTAGCGAATTTCGCTCTATCCTTTGATGTAGAAGTATTGATCGATTCTCTCGCTGACGCATACATTTGAGGCATAGCCGGGGCAAAACAACCTTGAAAAATAGCATACATTACTATAAAAACCCATATCTCACGAACATAAAAATAAATTGAAAAACTGACTGCGCCCATAAAAAGTGCAGTAATAATAATCGTTTTTCTATTGATACTATGTGTATCAGAAAAACGCGCTACAATTGTATTCATAGTAAATTGGCTAATTGCAGCTAATGCTAATAACAACCCATATTGGGTAGAAGTCATACCTAAATCATTTGTGGCAAATAATACCAAATACGGTACAGTGATCGCAATTCCCATACCTAACATCATCATATTAACGACAAATAATTTATAATTTTTTATATGTAACAATTCACTAAACATTTAGCGTCCTCTATTCCTATTAAATTCAATATAACTCTTCGCAAAGTTACTTTTATAACTGAACTAAAATATTCAATTGTGAATAATTATTATTCCACGTATTCCATTATTAAATTAATAAATGAATCAACTTGTGGCAACTGTAACATGCTTGGATCATAGCTTAAATAAGTAGAACGAATCAGCGGTTTATCGTCTATATCTACGCGTTGAAACGCAAATTGTTCCTTATCTAAGTGTTTCATCATTATTTCTGGCAATATGGTCACGCCAACACCATTTAATAACATTTCTTTACATGTCGCCACTTGGTCAACCGTAATCATCGCATGATAATCTTGACCAATTTGACTACCATACCATTCTTTAATTTGATTAATATATATAGGGTCAGCCTGAAATTCGATAAACGGCATCTTTTCTACTTCATCATTACGATTTTTTGGATGGATAAAATAATGTTCGTCATTAAATAAATGTGTGTTGCTTAAATTCATCATTTTATTACCACGAATAATCATCACATGATAATCTCTATGATTAGCTTTAATTTGTTCACTTGATCCTACTTGAACTTGAATTTCTACATTTGGAAATTGTCGTGTATATAAATTCAATACAACTGGCAACAACGTTTGACCTATTAAAGACGAACAACCGATAGAAATGGTACCATTTACTTCGCCGATATGTGCTTGCATCTTATCTAAAAATAGACGCTCTCTATTTAACATATCGCGCGCGTGTTCAATAATCATCATACCCTCAGTCGTAGTTATTAATTGCTTTTTTGTACGTATGAATATGTCGACACCAAATGCATTTTCTATCGCTTTTAATCGTTGTGTTACTGCTGGTTGAGAGATATATAAAATTTCTGCTGCTTTCCTGAGCGTTTTTGTCTCATCTAATGTAGTTAACAAGCGATAATCGTCAATCTTCATAATTATCCCCCTATTTTTACAAATACTTAAATATCTTTATTTATGGTGGCCTTACTTTTATCTACTTTGCGTTAATTACTTATATTCAGTAATCTTCAATTCTCGCAGTGTTTACTATAACATGGTTAATGCATGACTAATATAGGGAATTTTGTTTACCACAATTTTAAGATTTTTGAGATGCATTTGAATCTTTAATCTTACTATGATGTGAATTATTTTTGTTTTGATTAGAATGATTATGATGCTTATTGTATTTTTTTATCGGCTTATGTTTAGTCTCATTGTATACAGAGTCTTTGTCTTTATGCTTTTTTCCTTTAAATTTTTGTTTATTAAAAGAAGATTGCTTTTGAGAATTCGCTTTTTGTTTTATTTTATGAAAACAATACATAATTTTGTCTTGCATCGTTGTAAAATCTGTATCAATTTTAATCATTAACTGATGTGCGATAATGTATGCTTCGTGATATTGTTTCTTCGTTATTTGTCCTTGATTTAAAGCGCGTAACAAGTCGTCTTCATCTACAAGCTCGTATGCTCCACTAGGTAATGCTAATACGTCCAAGCATAAATCAATCGTACGCGCATTTCCTTTTTGCGTAACATTTTTTATATTTATGTCAAAGTAATATTCTAACGGATTGCCCTTGTCGTCTAACATCACTGTGATACTATAACGCTTTTTTTCAGGTAATATTTGTAACCACTGATAGTTATCATCAGCAACAACAATATTTTGTCCTACCACCGATACTTCTAGCGGTTCACGTACTTTTTTCATCGTTACTAACCCAATAATACCTTTAAATTTGTTATTATTCACTTTGACTTCCGTATACTCTCGGTCAATGATGCGACGCCAGTGACGTTTATCAATATATTTTACTTTCACTGCCACCAACTCCTTGTCATTATTATATAAAACTGAACCTTACATGTCATCTTATGTTTGTTACATTTAAATTTTTAGTTAATAGCGAGTAGATAATTATTTTTATTGTACTATATTTCATAGCGCAAAAGCGAAATTGACAATTGTTGAGAATTTTGTTAAATTTTTAATATATTTTTCAGAAAATTCTTTAAAAAGGGAGATAGCCATATGTCAACGACACAAAGACCATTTAGAGCGGATCACGTAGGGAGTTTACTACGTCCAAAACGCTTAAAAGATGCACGTAAAGATTATCAAAACAATGAAATAGACGCACAAACTTTAAAAAGTATAGAAGATGAAGAAATTGAACGCATCATAGATAAACAACTAGAAATTGGTTTACATAGTATTACTGATGGTGAATTCCGCAGAAGTTGGTGGCATTTTGATTTCTTAGAAAACTTGGATGGTGTTGAAGGTTACACATCTGAGCGAGGTTTAACATTTGAAGGTGTGGAAACTAGAAATCACAACGTCAAGGTGGTTGATAAAGTTGCATTCAATCCAAATCATCCCCATTTTGAACACTTTAAATTTTTATATGATAAGGTGAACGGTCGTGCGACAGCAAAAGTTTCTATACCAAGTCCAAACCAATTATTCCATCCTAACATTTTAAACGAAGAGATATATCCTGACATCAATGATTTTGCACATGACGTAGCAAAGGCTTATCATGATAGTTTACTTAAATTCTATGAGCTTGGTGCACGTTATATTCAACTAGATGATGTGTATTGGGCAAACTTGACTTCTGGAACACAAAACACACGTGGGCGTGATAGAAGTGAATCAGAAAAAGAAGTTGCGCGTCAACTTGCTTATAAAGTGATTAATGAAGCAATCAGTGATTTACCAAAAGATTTATTAATCACAACACATATTTGTCGCGGAAATTATCAATCTACTTGGGCCATTTCTGGTGGTTACGAACCAATCGCACCGTATCTATTCAAAGAACAATTAGATGGTTTCTTCTTAGAATATGACGATAAACGTTCAGGTGATTTCGAACCCTTAAGATTTTTCCCAAAAGACCGTTCATTTGCAGTATTGGGATTATTCACTTCAAAAAACGGTGAATTAGAAGATAAAGATACTATTTTAAAACGTGTAAAAGAAGCACAAAATTATATAGATTTAGAACAAATTTGTCTAAGTCCGCAATGTGGTTTTGCTTCTACAGAAGAAGGCAATAAATTGACAGAAGAAGAACAATGGAAAAAGTTAGCTTATATTGTTGAAATCGCTAACGAAGTTTTTGGTACTTCAAAATAATATTAATTAAAAAACTCGTGTTACTTTCACAACTGTTTTAATGAGAAAGTAACACGAGTTTGCTTTTATATTTAACTATTAATGTCCATTGATGATAAAGCATAACGATCGTTAATTTGTTTTAACTCTGGGTAAGTTTCGTTTAACCATTCTTTACTCAATAACTCAAAATGTTTAAATTCAAATGCTGGATGGCACATGCAACCCACAAGCGCATAGCCAGCACAATCTTCAATAGACGATGCAAAAATCGTACCTTTTGGTATTACATGTTGCAATACATCACCATTTTCGATATGAGGACCTACTGTTACTTTTTGATAGTTGCCGTCTGGGTGTATCATGTGAACAGTTAAGGAATCTCCTGCATGGTAATACCAGATTTCATCGGCATCTATGCGATGAAAATGTGATATATTATCATGCGTTAAAAGAAAATATATACTCGAATAGGCCGACCTTTGATTTGAGTTATCAGGTATCGCTTTTATAGTCTCTTTATAATACCCACCTTCTGGATGCGGATGTAATTGTAATTGTTCAATCCATTTTTGTACTTCTTGATTTTTATCCATGTTATTTCAAATCCACATTATGGAATACATTTTGTACATCTTCTAAATCTTCTAATGCATCAATTAATTGTTCGAATGTTTCTTGATCTTCTGCTGATAATTCAATATCTGACTGTGGTAACATTTCAAACTCCGCTACTTTAAATGTTTCAACACCTGATGCACGTAATGCATCTTGTACTTGCGCAAATTGATCAGGCTCAGCATATACAATGGTTAAACCATCTTCGTCAATGACATCTCTAACATCTATCTCTTGTTCCATTAAACTTTCTAAGACATCATCCGCTGGCTTGTCTTCAACACCAAATACTGCAGTATGTTCAAACATATAAGCAACAGAACCAGAAACACCCATATTGCCACCATTTTTACCAAATGCAGCACGAACATCAGATGCAGTTCTATTAACATTATCAGTAAGCGCGTCTACAATTATCATTGAGCCATTCGGGCCGAACCCTTCATATCGCAACTCATCGTAATTTTCTTCGCCGCCACCTTTAGCTTTTTCAATAGCTCTATCTATAATGTGGTTAGGCACAGAGTATGTTTTTGCTC